>Ga0114973_10000012_pt1 | contig 114117 bp, 106 predicted proteins | sample M_140807_MF_Meta_FD_87025 | JGI IMG/M metagenome (GOLD analysis project Ga0114973, IMG submission 87025) | Freshwater microbial communities from Lake Montjoie, Canada to study carbon cycling - M_140807_MF_MetaG | ecosystem: Environmental > Aquatic > Freshwater > Lake | place: Lake Montjoie... | reverse complement strand
GTGGGCTGGCCTGGAGTCCCTCGGTCTGGCCCTGCACGTGCCCGAGGAGCTGCGGCTGCCCACTCTCACCACTGTGCGAATTCCTGAAGGGGTGGATGGCAAGGCCTTCAGCCGCCACCTGCTGGATCGCCACGGCATTGAGGTGGGTGGTGGCCTCGGCGCGCTGGCGGGCAAGGTGTGGCGCATCGGCCTGATGGGTTACAACAGCACCCCTGAGAACGTCGACCGCCTCCTACATCTGTTCGAAACCGAACTGCCTGCCTTCCGCCCGTCCACCCCGGTGGCGGCGGCGGTCGGCTGATTCAGGGCTTCGCTGCGGAATCCTGATTCGAGCGACGGCGCCGGAACCAGGCTCCGAGCTGCTCACTGGCCTCGGCCTGCCTCACCCCTGCCACCACGGTCATGGCGTGATGTGCGCTGGGGTCCTTCGAGAGATCCAGGCAACCGCCCAGGGCTCCCCGCTTGGGATCGCCGGCCCCGTAGACCACCCGACCCATCCGGGCCTGAATCAGGGCACCGGCGCACATCGGGCAGGGTTCCAGCGTCACCACCAAGGTGCAGTCCTGGAATCGCCAGCTTCCCCGCAGCCTGGCCGCCCTGGCCAGGGCCACCAGTTCGGCATGGCCGAGGGGATCCTGCTGCTCATGGCGCCGGTTGCTGCCCCAGCCGATGGCGCGACCCTCTGGATCCAAAACCACAGCGGCGACCGGGATTTCACCCTCCTTGCCCACCTGCTCCGCCCGCCTGAGCAGCCGCTCCATCCAGGCCTCCCAGGCATGTCCCGCCATCAGCGACCCCGTCAGCCCGACTGGTTGTCTTGTAGCGCCGGGCCAACGCCTGCCCCGCGATTGTGTGGCCTTCAGGCTCGTTGACCAATCGACGGGCCGCTGGTCAGCCTGCTCGGAAGGGTGACCGGTGGCGGGCAGAATGCCCTCACCGATCGAGGCGCCATTGGCCAGCGTGCCCCAAGCCCTGCCCCCCCAGCTGGGCTCCACCGCAGCCGGTCTTCCGTTTCCCGATCCATCAGGCCTGGATCCAGCTCTTCAGGGCTTTCTGCAGGAGGCAACGACGCTCCTGGCCACTTGGTTGGGATCCGGAGAAGCCCAACCCCCCCTGCCCGGCTTGAGCATGCTGCCACCGGTGGCACCCGAGCTCACGGGGTTGAGCTCCCATCAGCTCCTCGCGGATGCCCAGCGGCTGATGGAAGGGGCCTACAACCCCAACCATCCAGGCGCCCTGGCCCACCTGGATCCGCCGCCGCTGCTGGCCTCGGTGGTCGGTGATCTGCTGGCGGCGGGCCTCAACAACAATCTTCTGGCAGAGGAGCTCTCGCCAAGCCTCAGCCGTCTGGAACGCAGCCTCTGCGGCTGGCTGGCGGAACGAATTGGCTTGCCTGCCGGCTCCGGAGGGATCCCTGCCAGTGGCGGCAGCCTCAGCAACCTGATGGCCCTGGTGGTGGCGCGTCACAGCAAGGGGCTCGATGGCGTCGCTGATGCCGTGGTGCTGTGCTGCGTGGATGCCCATGTTTCGCTCGCCAAGGCCATGCGGGTGATGGGCCTGGCCGAAGGAGCCCTGCGCTCCGTTCCGGTGGATCGGGAGGGCCGACTGGATCCCGATCAGCTGGCCCACCAGCTCGAGGATCTCGATCGGCGGGGAATCCCCGTGATCGCCGTGGTGGCGACGGCCGGCACCACGGTGCGTGGCGCCGTGGATCCCCTGCCGGCGATGGCGGCCCACTGCCGTCATCACGGGGTCTGGCTGCATGTGGATGGGGCGATCGGTGCCGTGTTCGCCCTCAGCGAGGCCCACCGCCAGCGGGTGAATGGGCTGCATCTCGCTGATTCGGTCACGATGAATCCTCAGAAGCTGCTGGGGATCACCAAGACCTCCTCCCTGTTGTTGCTGGCCCGGCCTGCTGCCCTCACGGAAACCTTCGGCACGGGCCTGCCCTACATGGAGCCCAGCTGGGGCGGCGGCCACGGCGGTGAGGCAGGCCTGCAGGGCACCCGTCCGGCCGAGGTTCTCAAACTTTGGCTGGGGCTGCGGCAACTCGGCCTGGAGGGGATCGATGCGGTACTTCAGGGCGCCATCGTCCGGCGCCGGCAACTGCAGACCCTCCTGGCCAGGGATGAGCGTCTGGTGCTGGTTGGCGGCAGCTTCCACCTGCTCGCCTTCCGGCCGGCGAATCTGGATCCCGAGGGATGTGACCGCTGGAGTCAGCAGACCCGCCACCAGCTTCTGCGGGAGGGACTGATGCTGTCGCGGCCGATGTACCAGGCCCACCATCACCTCAAGGCGGTGCTGGGCAACCCCCACACCTGCCTGGACCACCTCGAATCGATCGCAGCGGTTGTGCGGCGCAGCTCGACCGATCCCGCCGAGCTGGCCCCCTTCCCCTCCCTGAGGTCCTGACAGCCATGGACGACCCGAGCAGCTCAGCACCAGCTGGCCGAGAGCCCAAACCCCAGACGCCCCAGCCGAAGGCTCGCCGTTCCCGCTGGGTGGCGATCGTGACCGGAGCCCTCTCGATCCTGATCGGCCTGCTCTATTTGGTGTTGGTCACCGTGCTGGACCGCTCCGGCCCCCTGCTTCCTCCCCCTCCGGAGGCTTTCGCGGACGCCGCTCTGGCCCCAGCCCCTGACCAGCCTCCCGCTCCAGGGGCTGGGGGGCACGATCAGGGCCGGCCTGGGGTCTGAACGGCTTCGGTTGCTCCTGGGGCCGGGGAGGCAGCCTCAAGGCCTGATTCTTCAGCGGTTCAACAACCCGGCGGTAGGCACTCTCCAGAAACTGGCGCAGCACCCCTTCACGGCGGTTCAGGTCGTATTCGCGCTGCAGCACCTCCGGCAGGCCGCCGTCGCCCCAGTCCTGATCCTGCTGGAAGTACACGATGAAGCTGCGGCCTGCGACCCGGGTGAGCCAGGCGGCGCTCACGGCCTGGAGGGCCCTCCCCACCAGCAGAGCTGGCAGGTTGAGGGTGAGCGCCGAGCTGAGCAACGCCACGCCCCCCTTGATCAGGCCCAGCCCTGCCAGGCTGCGTCCCACGGTGAGGGCCAGCTCCTGGGCATTGGCGCGGCTCAGGTTCACGCCGTAGATCCGACCGATTTCCACCACCATCTGGGCGTGCACCGCTGCGGTGCCCAGCAGATCAAGGCCGGGTAGCGGCGTGACTGCCAACACACCGGCGCCGATCCACATGTAGCGATCCACGATCGTTTCCGCGTCGCGACGCCTCTGCTGATCGAGCAGCTGACGGCTGGCTTCGCCGAGATCACGGCACTGAAGCAGCAGGTTGTCGGCGATCAGTTCCTCGCCATCGGCATGAAGCACCGCGGCGATGCGGCGCAGCAGAGCTTCCACCTCGGCTGCGGGCTGGAGGGGGCGCCCGCCTGGCATCGGCACACTCTGGGGAGCGGCACTGGCCGGGATCACATCCTCCGGAGCGAGGCGCCGGCCGCAGCGCTGGCGCAGCAGCTCTAGCAGGCGTTCCTCCTCCCGCTCGCCCCGCAAGTCACATTTGTTGAGCACCAGCAGCAACCGTTTGCCGAGGCTGGCCAGCGTGTCGAACACCGCCAGTTCGCTGGCGCGCAGATCACCATCCACCACCAGCAGGAGCAGATCGGCCCGGGCCGCCTGGCGCCTGGCCAGCTCCTCGCGCTGCTGACCATCGCGGCCAGATTCGAGAATGCCAGGGGTGTCCTCGAGAATGACCGCCCGTTCCAGGCCCTTCAGCCGCAGGCGATAGCGGTCGGAGGAGGAGGTGGTGGTGGAACCCATCGGCGCCCCCACCTGACCGACCAGCTCCCGCAGCAGGGCCCGGATCAAGGAGGTTTTGCCTGCCGATCCGCTACCAAACACCACGATCCGCAGGTCGCCCCGCTCCAGTTCGGCCTGCATGCGGGCCCGCTCCTGCTGCAGGGCCTCCCGTTCGACCGCATCCCGCACCCGCTCAAGCGTGCGGTCGATGGCTGCCAGGTTCCGTTCCGCGGCTTCACGGCGACTGCTGGGCCGCTCCAGATTCACCGGCGCCTCGCCGCGGCGGCCTCCACGGGCGCCCTCTCCTCGACGCAAGGCCTGGAGCCAGGGCAGGCCCAGCTGGACCAGCGCCAGCAGCAGGCCCGCCAGCACCAAGAGCACCAGGGGCCCCACCAGCCAGCCCGGCAACCAGTAGCTCAGTTGCCATAGGAGCTGGTTCACGGCCTGCAGCACCACGCCGGCCAGCACCAGGGCCAGCAGTCCAAGCCCGATCCACAGCCAGAGGCGCTTGGGAGGCATCAGGGGGACGCCACGGAGGAGCGCACGATCTGGCCCCACAGCTCCGCAGCCAGGTGGCTGGTGGAGCGGGTGGGCCGGTTGTCGTCGTTGCCGAGCCACACCCCCATCACCCAATGCCGATCGGGCACCGCGCCCACGAACAGGAGATCGCGACCCTCGTTGGTGGTACCCGTCTTGCCCCACACCCCCCCGCCGACCCAGGCGGCGCTGCCCGTGCCGCCGTTCACCACGCCCCGCAGCAGCTCCTGCATCACTTTGGCCGTGGCGGGGGCCATGGCGCGGCGACCGGCGGTTCCCGCGACCCCGCCCACGGGGGCGCTTCCCCGGGCTTTAGCGGCGGATTCGTTCCGGCGGCATCCTTTTTCAGGGGCGCCAGCTGGACATCCTTCGGCATCAGTGAGGTGCCGGATCGTGCTGGGGGAATGCCATAGACCGTTGTCGGCCACCGCGCCGTAGGCGGCGGTCAGCTCTAGCAGGGTCACTTCGCTCTGGCCGAGGGCAAGACCGGGCACGGGATTGAGCGGGGTGCTGAAGCCCAGGTCGCGGGCCCGGTGCACCACCGCATCGAGCCCGACCCGACGGGCGAGGCGGAGGGCGGCGGTATTGCTGCTGATCGCCAGGGCCTGCCGCAGGCTGATCGAACCGCGGCAGCCGCTGTCGAAGAACTGACCCTGCCAGCTGAGCGGCCCGCAGTTCACGGCATCCGCCGGCCTGGCCCCCCGTTCCACCGCTTCGGTGTATGGCACCAGCTTGAAGGTGCTGCCGGGTTGGCGCAGGGCCATCGAAGCCCGGTTGAACTGGCTCTGCTGGTAATCCCGTCCTCCCACGATCGCCAGCACACCGCCGTTGCGGCTGTCCAGCACCACCACCGCTCCCTCCGAGACGCCCAGGGAGCGGCTGGCCTCGATGTGCTCGCGCAGCAGCCGCTCGATCAGTTCCTGCAGGCCGGGATCCAGATGGGTGTCGATCAAGTAGTTGCCTTCGGCCGCCACATCAGCCCCCACCAGCGCATCGAGGTCGCGGCGCACCTGATCGCTGTAGTAAGGCATCGCCCGACGGTTGCTGCCACGGCAGGCGTCGGTGGCAAGACGGATCGGCCGGCGACGGGCGGCACGGCCGCGCTCCGCACCGAGGCGACCCGTATCCACCATCTTGTGGAGCACGGCATTGCGGGCCTCAAGGGCGTCCTGAGGCCGGCTGCAGGGGTCGTGACCGTAAGGCGACGAGAGCAGGCCCACCAGCAGGGCCGCTTCCTCCAGTTCTAGATCAGCGGCGGGCTTGCCGAACAGCCGGCGGGATGCATCCTCAAAGCCCCAGCCGGCACCCAGGAAGGCACGATTGAGGTAACTGAGCAGCAGATCGCCTTTGCTGAAGCGGGCCTCGAGCTGCAGGGCCACCAGCAGTTCCCGGACCTTGCGACCGAGGGTCTCGCCCTGACCCACCTGGGCTGGATAGAGGCTCCGGGCCAGCTGCTGGGTGAGGGTGCTGCCCCCCTCCAGCACCCGGCCGCCCAGCAGGTTGGCCACCAAGGCCCTGCCGGTGCCGATCGGATCGATGCCGGGATGCCACCAGAATCGGGAGTCCTCACTGGCGAGCAGTGCATTGATCAGCACCGGCGGGTAGCCGGCCAGGCTGGTCTGCTCCCGGTGGCGACGATCATCTGCGGAAGCGATCGGCCGGTCGGCGCGGTCGTAGAGCAGTAACGGCCCGCGCACTGTGGCCAGACTGCCCCGGATCGGCACCAGCAAGGACCCCAGCATCAGGACCAACACCCCGGCCCCGGCTAGACCCGCCAGGCCGAGAACCCCCAGCTTCGCGGCCGTCAGGATCCTTGGCCTGGTCTGCCTGTGGAACCTGATCTCCGCCAGTTCGAGCTGATCGGGGGGGCCGAGCCGCACCCTGTCGCCATCGCGCAGAAGCAGTTCCTGCACCCGCTGGCCCTGCCACCAGAGGCCGTTGGTGGATCCGCAATCGCGAAGCAACCACTCCCGACCGTGGAGTTCGAGCAGGGCATGGCGGCGGCTCACCGCCGCCTGCTCGACCATCACTTCAGCGCTGGGATCCCGTCCAATGCGATAGACACTGCCATGGAGGGGAAAACTCCGGTCACGATGACCGTCGCGGTGCAGCGTGAGGCTGGCTGGGAGCCGCTCTTCAGTCATGATCACGGCCATCCGATCTGGACCTGGTTCGGACCAGCAGGGGCATGATCTGGTCGATCGCGAAGCAGATCACCGCCAAGTTGATCGCCACGTCCGCCAGGTTGAACACAGGAAACTGGAACGGCACGGTGGCCAAAAAATCAGTCACAGCTCCATGGCGCCACCGGTCGATGCCGTTACCGAGCGCACCTCCAAGTAGAAAGCCGAGCGCCAGATTCGGCCAAAGACCCTGCGGCGGCCGCCAGACGATCCACAGCAGGACGGCGGCACTCACGACCAGGCTGACCAGAGCGAGAATTTCGATCGAGCCAGTGAACAGGCTGAAGGCGGCGCCTGTGTTGCTCACCCGCTGCAGAGCGAGCAATCCGGGCAGGAATGGGCGAACCATCCCGCTGGGCAGGTGCGAGAGCACCCAGCTCTTGCTGAGCTGGTCGCTCACCAGCACCACGAAGGCGAGGAGCAGCGTCGATCGGCGCCGCAACCCGCGCCGCTGAGGCAGGGGGCCTGGCGTTCCGCTGGGCGCGGCTGCCGATAGAGACGGTCGGGTGTTGGGAACGGGCATGAACGCAGCGGCTCAGGATGGCACCAGGAGCAGACGCCGCAGCAGCCAGGCCACCAATCCTGCCGAGCAGCACAGCAGCAGCTGGGGAAGGATGGCCAGTCCGTAACCAACCAGCAGGGGCACCAGGCTGCTCCCCCAGCGACCCGCAAGGGCCCCGAGCAGCAGATTGATCAGGCCGCAGAACTGGAGCACGAGCAATCCGACGATCGCCGCGCCGGTCAGAGCCAGGGGATCATCCATGTCACGCTGGCGGGCCAGCCGGCCGGTGATCCAGGCGGCGGGAATGAACCCGGCCAGGTAGCCGAAGCCCGGATCGAGCAGATAGCCGATCCCTCCACCTTGCTGAAACACCGGCAGCTGGAACAGGCCAACGCTCAGATAGGCAACCGCCGCCAGCAGGGCGCTGCGCGGACCCGTCACAAGGGCCGTGAGCAGCAGGGCCGGCACCTGCAGGGTGATCCCGAGCGGTCGGAGGCTCAGGCCCTCAGGGCCTGGAAGGGGGATGGAGGCGGGGATGAGGCCCCCGACCACGATCAGCAGGAGTCCGGCGATCGCTCCACTCCAGGTGGCAAGGGCCCGCAAGGGTTGCTCCGTCAATGCCGCCCATCCTGCTGCAGCTAGGTTCGGCTGAGAAGGGGGGTGTTGCTGTGCCGTACGGAGCCGAAGGTCGGGAGACACGGGAGCCTGACTCCGCTCGCCCGGGCGGTCAGGAGCAGGGCTCCGACGATCTGGCTGCCCGCCAGCAGGAAGCCATCGATCGCGACGATTCCATCCGAGCGGCCCTCAACACAGCCAACGCCCCTCTGCTGGCCTTTCAGGTCGGCGATCGGGTGCGGCTTGCGTTGGCGCTCCGCTATCTCAAAACTGCCGATCCGATGCCCATGCTTCGTCCCCCCGACCTGGTGACCAGCGAGGAGATCGGTGTGGTGAGCGAAATCCGGGCGCGTGATCAGCTGGCGGTCCGTTTCCGGCGGGGCACCTTCCTGCTCGCCGCGCCGGACATCAGGCTGGTGTCACAGCGAGACTGAGGCGCTCCCCAGATCGTGCACCGTCCAGGCTGCGCTTGCTGCCTGCAGGGCCGCTGCCGGCCCCACCAGGCTCAGCCGGGGTCTCGGCAACCAGCGACGAGCAGCCGCCAGAAGGTCAGATCCTTCCAACTGGGTGGATCGCTCCAGGCACCGTTCCACGTGGTCGGTGGGAAGCCCATGGCTGAGGACCAAGGCCATCCGTTCAGCGATCTGGCTGCAGGTCTGGCGCCCCATGGCGTCCTGGCCGATGAACTTGGCGCGGGCCAGATCAAGGGCTGCCAGATCAAGGGGCGCCTCCAACAGGCTCTGCCACTCGTCAAGCAGGCATGCGGTGGCCTCCTCGGCCCGATCGGCAGACGTCGAGAGGTGCAGCACGAAAGGTGCTGCTCCGCAGCGGGCCGGCAGGCTGGCGCCCACGTCGTAGGCCAGACCCCGCTCCTCCCTCATCACGACGAACAGCCGGCTCGACATGCCCATGCCCAGGTGGGTCTGGAGCAGTCGAAGCGCCAGCCCATCGGGATGTCCCAGCGGGATGGTGGGGCATCCAAGCATCAGCACGAGTTGCTCGGTGTCTTGCTCCAGGGCCAGCAGGGGACTTCCAGCTACCGGAAAGCTGCTGCTGGCCGCCCCGGGATCGCCCCCCATCGGGTCCGCCGCGGCCTGTGTTGGCAGCTGGGTGATCCAGGGCTTGCCTTCGAGGGAACGGTCCAGCAGGGCTTCGGTCGCATCGGGCAGACTTCCACTGAGCACTAAAACAGCACCCTGACTGCCGAGATCGGCCGCCAGGCCTGACAGCAGGGAGGGGTCCGTGCGCTCAAGATCCCCTTCCACGCCGAGGGGATCGTGGCCATAGGGCCCGTCGCCGTAAAGCTGATGCAGAAGTTGGTCGTGGGCGAGTTGGTAGGGGTCCTCATTCTGACGCTGCAGGGTCTGGAGGTTGAGCTGCCGCTCGATCGCCACCTGATCGGGGGCCAGCATCGGCCGGCGCACCATGGAGAGCAAGAGGGGTAGCAGCTCGGCGGCGTCATCGGCGGCGCACTTGAGACCCAGCACGAGGGCATCCTCGTGGGCCTCGGCCCGCAGACCGGCGCCGGCTCCCTCCACCAGGTCGGCGAGAGCATCCGCATCCAGGTCGCCACAGCCGCGGGTCATGCTGCCGGCCAGGAGTTGGTGGGCCCCGAGGTGGCCGCGGGGATCAGCGGCGCTGCCTCCCCGGATCACCAGGCGGGCCGCCAGGATGGCCGGCCCGGGGCGGCGGCGCACCACCACGGGCAGGCCTCCGCTGAGGGTGAAGTCCGGGATTGTCGGTTCGATGGTGGAGCTCATGCTGGCACCGCCTCCAGCACGAAGGCCGCGTCGGGATCGAGGCTGGCCAGCGCCTTGGTTCGAAGCCTTTCGGGGTCCCAGCGCTCGATCGCCTCCAGAGGCGCTTCGAGCCCCTCCTGGCGAGCCCATAACCGGCCGGTGCCGATCAGTCCCGCCACATTGCCCGGGGCCTCCATGCCGAAGCGATAGCTGTTGGTGACCAGTCGCTTCACGCGTGACCATTCGGCGACCTGCACCGGCGCCGCCATCACCTCCTGCCACACGTCCCGGATCGCCGCCCGCACCGCCGGCAGATCCTCGGGATCGCAGACCGCCTCCAGCAGCGCCAGGCTGCCGCATTCCATGGCATGCAGGTCGAGATCGATGCTCTCGACCAACTGCAGCTGCTCCCGCAGGCGTTCGACCAGGCGGCTACGGCGCCCCTCGGCCAGCAAAGAGGTGGCCAGATCGGCCCCCATCACGCCCTGCAGATCCCGCGCCGGGGGTTGATCCCAGGCCATCAGCAAGCGGGCGGCCTCCAGCCGTGGCAGCTCCAGCCGATGCTCCCCGCCGCTCACCGCCAGAGGTGGCAGGGCAGCCGGCTCATCGAGCGGCGCCAGAGAGGCCAGGGCTCCGGCTGCCGCCCGCTCTTCCAGATCCGTTCCAACCAGCCCACCGGCCAGGGCCAGCACACACCGGCCGCCACCGTAGAGGCGGCGGTGGAAGGCCTCCATGGCGTCCGGAGCGTGGCTCAGCAAGGCCTCGCGGCGTCCGAGGATCGGCTGGCCGTAGGCGTGGCCCGGACAGGCCATGGCCAGCAGGCGCTGAACCGCCACCTCCTCGGGCTGGTCCTCACTCTGGGCCAGCTCTTCGAGCACCACCTGGCGCTCCATCGCGAAGGCCTCCGCATCGAGCCGCGGCTCCAGCACCAGATCAAGCAGCAGCTCCAGGGCCTCTGGGGCCGCCGCGGGTGGAATCAGCACGTGGTAGTGCACGTCATCGAAACCGGTGGCTGCGTTGCTGCTGCCACCGAGGGCTTCGATGCGTCGGTCAAATTCGCCGGCCGCCAGGCTGCGGCTGCCCTTGAACACCATGTGTTCCAGAAAGTGGGCCATGCCGCTTTCCGGCGCGGTTTCGAACACGCTCCCGGCCCGGCACCAGAAATCCAGGCAGACCAGCGGAGCCTCCGCCATGGGGAGGCTCACCAGTTCGGCTCCATTGGCCAGCACCCGACGGCTCGGCTGCTCCAGACCGGGTAGCAACGGGCCGCAACAACGGGAAGAGGAGGGCATGCGCTGGTGTCAGGATCGCCATTCTGCTGGCTGTTGCGCCGCGATGACATCGGATTCCCCACCCCGTGCCGCGGCAGACCAGGGATCCATCCCGCACGTAACCTCCGCCCGGGAATCAGGGGGCATTCATCCTCTTGTCGATGCCCTCGCCGATCGGATCCGCCTCTGCCGTGATGGATTGCCCGGTCTGGAACCGCTGGCGATCGATCCGGCCCTCGAGGCGATCAGCGGCAGCCTGGATGGCGAAGACCTCTACATCCGCAACGAAGTGCACCGTTGCCGAGGGCTGCGCAAGCTCCACCTGGAAACGGCGCGGCTGGGTGCCGGTCTGCAGATACTCCATTGCGTGTTCTTCCCTGAAGCCAGCCACGATCTGCCGGTGTTCGGGGCCGACGTCGTGGCGGGCCGGGCCGGTGTGTCCGCTGCGATTGTGGATCTCTCCCCGGTCACGGGCCAACTCCCAGCGGCGATCGATCGGGAGCTGGCGGCCCTGCCCCGCGCACCGTTCGCCGAGGAGCGGGAGCTGCCCGGCTGGGGGTCGATCTTCTCGCCCCACGTCCTGTTCGTGCGGCCGGTTGATGCCGTCGAAGAAGCCCGTTTCGTCGACCACGTGGCGGCGGTCCTGGGGGTGCTCGCCGCGGTGGTAGCGCAGGGCACGGCCCAGGAGCCGGGGCATCCGGCTACGGTGGCTCGCTGGGAGGGTCAGCAGCGCTATTGCAAGCAACAGAAACAGAACGACAAGACCCGACGGGTTCTGGAGAAGGCGTTCAACCCCGCCTGGGCGGACCAGTACATCGAAAACCTCCTGTTCGACGACCCTCCCGCGCCCTGATTCTCGCCGGTCTGGCTGCGCTTGCGGCCGGGACCGCTGGCTTGGCCTGGAAGCTCGGTTGGCTTGGTCAGAGTGGCAAATCGCCAGCCCCCGCGGTTCGCTCTCGGCCCCTTCCAACCAGGCCTGAGGCGGTGGCCGCACTGGGCCGGCTTGAGCCCGCCGGAGACATCCGCGTGCTGGCCGCTCCGATCAGTGGCATGGGAGCCACTCCGCGGATCACCGCTCTGGAGGTGGTGGAAGGACAGAAGGTCCTTCCGGGCCAGCTATTGGCCCGTTTCGACACCGCCCCGACCCAGCTGGCCCAGCGGGATCTGCTGCGCGCCCGCATCACCAACCTCCGGCGCAGGTTGGATGTGGAGAGCCGGGAACTGGCCCGCTACAGCCAGCTCACCAAGGTGGGCGCCATCGCTGCTGATGAACTCGATCGCCGCCAGCAGGACCATCTGCTGCTGCAAGGCCAGCTGCAGGAGGCTCAGGCTGAGCTGGTGAAGGAGGAGGCCGATCTCGATAACACCGAACTTCGCTCCCCGATGGTCGGAACGGTGCTGCGGATCAATGCCCGGGTGGGGGAACGCCCCGGCGACAAGGGCATCCTGGAGCTCGGCGCCAGCGATCGCATGGAGGCCGTGGTGGAGGTCTACGAGAGCGATATCTCCCGGGTGAAGCCCGGCATCTCCGTGAGGCTCACCAGCGAGAACGGCGGCTTCAGCGGCACCCTGGCGGGGCGCGTCAGCCGCATCAGCCCCCAGGTGCGTCAGCGCCAGGTGCTCTCCACCGATCCCACCGGCGATGCTGATGCGCGCATCGTGGAGGTGCGGGTGCAGCTGAATCCGGCCGATGCCCAACGGGTGCGCCAACTCACGGGACTGAAGGTGATTGCCCGGTTGGCGCCATGAATGCGGTTGGCCCCATGAGCCCTGTTAGCCCCATCAACACGGTGACCCCCAAGAAATCGTGATGCTGCTGGATCGCCTCTGGCCGGATCGCCGCATCCCCCTGGCCTGGCTGCTGCTCACGCGCCAGCCTGGCCGTCTGCTGGTGGCCTTGGCGGGGATCTCCTTCGCCGGAATCCTGATGTTTCTGCAGCTGGGTTTCCGCGATGGCCTCTTCGACGCCAGCGTGACCGTGCACAAGCGTTTCGCTGCCGATCTGGTGCTGGTGAGCCCGCGCACCATGAGCTCGATCGCCATGGCCAGCTTCCCCAGGCGGCGGCTGGTGCAGGTGATGGCCGATCCGGACGTGGCGGGCACCACGCCGGTGCACTGGAACTTCCTGCTCTGGCGCAATCCCCAGACCCGCAGCACCCGTTCAATCCTGGCGGTGGGCTTCGAGCCCGGCGACCCTCTCTTCACCGATCCGGGCCTGGTGGAGCGCACCCGTGTGCTCAGCCAGCGGGGCCGGGTTCTCTTCGATTCGCTTTCCCGGCCCGAGTTCGGCCCGATCGCCACCTGGTACAAGCAGGGTCGCACGATCGAAACCGAAGTGGCCGGCAAGCGGGTCAGGGTTGCCGGCCTGGTGGAGCTGGGCCCCTCCTTCGGCGCCGACGGCAACCTGCTCACCAGCAGCGAAACCTTCTTGCAGCTGATGCCCGATCTGCCTCCCGGCAGCATCGAACTGGGCCTGATCCGGCTTGTACCGGGTGCTGATCCTGCCGTCGTGGCCGATCGCCTGCGCGACCAGCTGCCGGAGGACGTTGCCATCTTCACCAAGCAGGGGTTCGTGGAGTTCGAGAAGAATTACTGGCGCAGCAGCACGGCGATCGGCTTCATCTTCACCCTCGGCGCCGGTATGGGCTTCGTGGTGGGTTCTGTGATCGTTTATCAGATCCTCCACTCCGATGTGAGTGATCACCTGCCCGAGTACGCCACCCTGATGGCGATGGGGTACCCCCTCCCTCAGCTGCTGGGGGTGGTGGCCCGGGAAGGTCTCCTGCTGGCCCTGCTGGGCTACATGCCCGCCTGGCTGGCGGGTCAGGGTCTCTATACCGTGATCCGCAATGGCACCAAGTTGCCGGTGGCGATGGATGGTGCTCGTTCGCTGCTCGTGTTCGGCATGATCCTCGCCATGTGCCTGGGCTCGGCCCTGATGGCGATGCGCAAGCTCGGGGATGCCGATCCCGCCGAGATTTTCTGAGGCCGCCTTCCCCGTGAACCACGCTCCCCAACCACCTGCTCCAGGCTTTGATTCCGGCAACGGCATCGTCAGCCGGCATCGCAACGGAGCGGGTTCCCCTGTCTCCAATTCTTCCAGTAACGGCAGCATCGGGGGCGGTCCGCCACCCGCCACAATCCAGCCAAGCTTGGTAGTCCACGACCTCCAGCACTGGTTCGGTAGCGGTGCCAACCAGCGTCAGGTGCTGGATCGGGTCAGTCTCACCATCCATCCCGGTGAGGTGGTGCTGCTCACAGGCCCCTCGGGCTGTGGCAAGACCACCCTGCTCACCCTTGTGGGGGCGCTGCGGCAGGTGATGGCGGGTTCAGTGCAGCTGTTCGGTCAGGAGCTCAGTGGAGCCGGTCGGCGGGAACGCCAGCTGCTGCGTCGCCAAATCGGCATGATCTTTCAGGGTCACAACCTGCTGCGCTGCCTCAGCGCTGAGCAGAATGTGCAGATGGGGGCTGATTTGTTGCCGGGTCTTGGCTACCGGGCCCGACGGGACCTGTCTCGCCAGTGGCTGCGCTCCGTGGGCCTGGGGGATCACCTGGCCAAGCTCCCCCATGATCTCTCCGGTGGGCAGAAGCAAAGGGTGGCGATCGCCCGGGCCCTGGCGGCCCAGCCGCGTCTGCTGCTGGCCGATGAACCCACGGCTGCCTTGGACAGCCGAACCGGCCGCGAGGTGGTCGAGCTGCTGCGCCGTCTGGCCCGTGATCAGGGCTGCAGCGTGCTGATGGTGACCCACGACCCCCGCATTCTCGATGTGGCAGATCGACTTGTGGAGATGGAGGATGGGCGGCTATCCGAGGCCAGCATCAGCGGCCGAACGCTCACCGGTTCGGTAGGGTAAAGCCATCCAAACCGCAGGAAACGCCGTTCGCATGTCCAAGCGCAGGAATCTCAAGAAGGAAAAGCAAGAGCGCAACCGCGCCTACGCACGCAAGTTCAAGAAGCGCAAGCTGCGCAATGAGGGTCGTGGCGAAGGTGCCGGCAATGGCGTCACCGGCACCGCCAACAATGGCGGCGCCGCAGACTGATCTGCGCCACGCCATGGGGCCGGCCAGCCCCAGAGGGGGGTCCCCAGGGATCCCCCTTTTTGCTGGGTGAATGGTTGGGGCCTTCAAGCGCTGCCTTGCCCTCCCTCGGCCACGGCGACCCATCTCCTTTGACCCGGTCCGTTGTCAGCGCCGTCCAGGTCGTCTCTGGCGCACCCATCCGACGGCCACCTTCCAGCTGCCATGTTTCTGAGCGTCGTTATCCCCACCTACAACCGATTGCCGATCCTGCGTCAGTGCCTGTTGGCCCTGGAGCGCCAGGAGCTGGCGGCGCCGAAGCGGTTCGAGGTGGTTCTCGTCGATGACGGCTCCACCGACGACACCGTGGCCTGGCTCCGGGAGAATGCCGCCTCCCTGCCCCATGTGCGCCTCGTCTGCCAGGACCACGGCGGTCCGGCAGAGGGCCGCAACCGGGGGGTGCAGCAGGCCGGCGGCGACGTGATCGTGTTCATCGACAGCGACCTGGTGGTGCTGCCGGATTTCCTGCAGCAGCACGCCCGAGCTCTTGAGCAACGCTGGCGCGAGCGGGGGGACAAGCTCTGCTTCACCTACGGCGCCGTGGTGAACACCGCCAATTTCGAGAATCCCACCAGCGAGCCCCACAAGCTCAATGATGTGTCATTCGCCTACTTCGCCACGGGCAATGTGGCGATTGACCGACAGGTGCTCGAGCGCGCCGGTTTGTTCGACACCTCTTTCCGTCTCTATGGCTGGGAAGATCTCGAACTCGGTGAGCGGCTGCGGCGTCTGGGGGTGGATCTGGTGCGCTGCCCCCGCGCCGTGGGCTACCACTGGCACCCAGCCCTGAGCCTAGAGCAGATTCCCCGCCTGATCCAGGTGGAGCGAGAGCGGGCCAAGATGGGCCTTGTCTTTTATCGCAAGCACCCCACCCGTAGGGTGCGGTTCATCATTCAGTACACGTGGCTGCACCGGATCCTCTGGGAGCTGCTCACCCTGGGGGGTCTGCTCAATGAACGCAGCCTGCGGCCCCTGCTCGGCTGGTTGATCCGCCGGGGTCACCCTGGCCTGGCGATGGAACTGCTGCGCCTCCCCCTCAATCGGATCGGTGTACGGGCCCTCTACAGCGATGCCAGGCAGCAGGGCTTTTGAGGCCCGCTGCTGGCGGCGAGGTCTGCAACTCTCCCGCCAGCGGGCCATTTGATAGGTTGTGTCAGTCCATTCACACCGCACACCTGCACGTTTCGGGTGATCCGGCCTCGGTTGCAGTGGTCCCAGCGCCTTTCGTGCTGTGTCAACCCTGCAGAACCGACCGGCATCCCTGGCAGGTGGTGGCCAACCCGAAACCCAACCGAATCCCATGGCTGTCGTCACTCTCGCCGAGATGATGGAAGCTGGTGCCCACTTTGGACACCAGACCCGGCGCTGGAACCCGAAGATGTCGCGCTACATCTATTGCGCGCGCAACGGTGTTCACATCATCGATCTCGTGCAGACCGCTGTCTGCATGAACAACGCCTACAAGTGGACCCGCAGTGCCGCCCGCAGCGGCAAGCGCTTCCTGTTTGTGGGCACCAAGAAGCAGGCCTCGGAAGTGATCGCCCAAGAGGCGACACGCTGCGGCGCCGCTTACGTGAACCAGCGCTGGTTGGGCGGCATGCTCACCAACTGGACCACGATGCGAGCCCGCATCGACCGCCTCAAGGATCTCGAACGGATGGAGTCCTCCGGGGCCATCGCCATGCGCCCGAAAAAAGAAGCGGCCGTCCTGCGGCGTGAGCTGGACCGGCTGCAGAAATACCTGGGCGGCCTCAAGAACATGCGCCGCCTGCCTGATGTGGTGATCCTGGTCGATCAGCGCCGCGAGACCAACGCCGTTCTCGAGGCCCGAAAGTTGGACATCCCCCTGGTTTCGATGCTCGACACCAACTGCGATCCCGATCTCTGCGACGTGCCCATCCCTTGCAACGACGACGCCGTGCGTTCGGTGCAGCTGGTGCTGGGTCGCCTGGCTGATGCCATCAACGAAGGTCGCCACGGTGCCCAGGACCGCGGCGGCGAGGACGAGGGCTGAGCGCACTGTCCCGGAGGGGCGTTGCCCTCTCGGGCCTTGGCTGAGGGGTTGTCCTTTCCAGCCCCGTCACTGGCGCCCACTGCGGGGAGGGTTGGTGTTTCCGACCTTCTCCTAGCCTCGTTGAAGTCTTCACACGGCCTGATCTTTGAGCCAGCGCCCAACTGATTCTCAACTCTGAATCAACCGGCATCGTTGTACTGATATCGCTCTGACATTGCCTTTTCCTGCTCTCGGAATCGGCTTGCTTTCCCTTCACTCTGTCCACCCCTTTCGTTCCCTTTTCCCTCCCCTCCCATGGCTGAGATCACCGCCAAGCTCGTGAAGGACCTGCGCGACAAAACCGGCGCGGGGATGATGGATTGCAAGAAAGCCCTTTCCGAGTCCGGTGGGGACATGACCAAGGCGGCTGAATGGTTGCGCCAGAAAGGCATTGCCACCGCCGAGAAGAAAGCGGGCCGCACCGCCGCCGAGGGGGCAATCGGCAGCTACATCCACACCGGCGCCAGGGTGGGCGTGCTTGTGGAGGTGAACTGCGAAACGGACTTTGTGGCCCGCGGTGAGCTGTTTCAGGAGCTCGTGCGCAACGTGGCGATGCAAATTGCCGCCTGTCCCAATGTGGACTACGTCAGCACCGAGGAGATTCCCCAGGAGGTGGTCGAGCGGGAGAAGGCGATTGAACTGGGCCGCGATGACCTGGCCGGTAAGAAAGAGGAGATGAAGATCAAAATCGTCGAGGGGCGAATTGGCAAGCGCCTCAAGGAGCTTGCACTGCTGGAGCAGGCCTTCATCCGCGACAACACGATCACGGTGGGTGAGATGGTCAAGCAGGCAGCTGGAAAGACCGGCGAGAACATCCAGGTGCGTCGCTTCAGCCGGTTCACCCTGGGCGAAGGCATTGAGGTGGAGAAGGCCGATTTCGCCGCCGAGGTTGCGGCCATGGGCAAGGCCTGAGCAACCGCCTGGCTACGGCCCCGCTGCGGTGACACCGTTCTCCGGCCGATCTCCCCTCCAGGAGGATCTCCAGGTGCTCCGTAAGGAGCTGGAGGGTTCCAATCCGGAGCTTTATCGCCAGTTGGCGCTCTATCTCCAGGTTTTACGCGAGATCCTTCCGCGCAGCGTGGACCAGGCTTGCTTCCATCTGGCAACACAGATCCATCCCGGCCATTACGCCAGCCTGCCGAAGCTCCAACGCCAGCGTTTTCACGCGCGCCTGGCCGAGCTCGTGGACCGTTGCACCAGTTTGCTCACCGTCGAGCAACTGATCAGTCTCGCGGCACGTCTGGCTAAGCAACACGCCCGCCAGCGTCGTCAGCTGCGCCGTGATGAACCGATGCTCGACACGGCGGAATCGAGCGCCCCAGACGGGTTGCAGCGCGACGACGCTCCAGCGAGCCATAACACCCGACAGTCCACTTCGATGGGGAACACCCACCCCCAGGGTTCCATCGAGCTCGGCCTCGGGCTTCCAATCGAGGCGGGCTGGCTTGGATGGGGTGGCGCTCAGTCCGGATCGAGCGGTGAATGGCCCCATGAGCACCCTCCCCTGGCAGATGACGATGGTGATGCTCCGGCTGGCGAAGAGGTCGAGGAGCAGGATCCTTCTGTTGATGGCATCAGCCATCACGAAGCTTTGGCGGAGGCTCTGGGTGATTTCTTGCGTGATGCCCTCACACAAGACTTCAACGCAGCAGCTGGGGACGAGATGGACACATCTGAGGACAGTGACGAACCTCTGGGCTGGGAGGCTGAATCTTCCGCTGCTCAGCCGGGCAACGAACCGAGAGATCTCACAAATCTCTTCTCCGCGTTTGCTGAAGCCGCCGGCATGGGCGAGCTATTTCGCGGTCTGCAGGAATCCTCGGATCACCCTGCGGGCGGAGGTCGAGGGTCAAGCGAGTCATCCGATCACCACCCTTCCGACGCTGAGCCTGACTCTGAGCAAGGCCACGATTCCGATCACCCTTCAAGCGCACCTCTGGGCCCGCAGGGCAGGCGAGCGTTGAGGATTCGTTCCCTACCTATTGCCGTGGCCGCGATCGAATCCGATCGGCCGCTGCGGAGAGCTGTTCTCGATCCCGCTGCCCTCTTTCTTCCACCTCCGGGAGGCGGGCTTCTTCCCCGTGACCCGATCGCGCTGCTCGCTTGGCTGGATGGTTTTGAGCATGCCCTCGCTTGCCGTCTACGCAATCTCTCCCATGCTCTGAATGGGCTCCTGCTTCAGGCCGGCCTGAGCCGGGTCCTGCTCCCGATGGGCTTGCTCGAGGCGGTCCTGGCTGGCCAGATCGAGGGCCAGTCACCCCAGCCCAATCTGCTGCAGTTGCCACTGCCGCTTGGTTTTGGCCAAGGCGAAACCTCCTGGACGATCCATGCCATTTTGCTCCGTAGTGCCGATCTCGAGCTGGAGCAACCTCGATTGCGAACGGTGCGCGGTCGGCTGCAGCAGCGGCGGCGGGAGACCCGCAGAATGGCTCAGCACTATCACCGCCTGCTGCGTCGGCTCCAGGCGCAAGAGGCTGAAGCGTTGTGGCAGGAGGACATCCGGGAGATGCGTCACGACCGTCAGGCTCCCCACCTGCCCCAGTGAGTGCAGCGCCACGTCCGCCGGCTACGGCGAGCCAAGGCGCTGATCAGGATCCCGAATCTTGGCTGACCACGCTGCAGCAAGCCGCCCGTCTTGAGGCCGACCGCGGTTTCGGCAACCTGATGGGCCGCCACGAAGCCTTCGCCACATTCGTGGCGCGCAGCCTGACCTCGCCCCCCATCAACTTGCCTTTGGAAGCAAAGAGCGTGATCGCACCCCTGGCCGTGGCGTTTGAGCGCTACGGCGAGAGAGAGTTAGCGGAGCGCCAGCAGTTGGTGCGGCAACTCCGTCAGCTCCTCCATCAGGCCCGGGTGCTCGGTCGCCCGGCCCTTCCCGTTGCTCCACCGCGGTTACGGCTTTCCGAGCCCGGGCAGGACGGTGCCTCCGGCCCCTCGCCAGCACTGGGACGCTCCGGACCTTTTCCCAGGCCCGTGGCAAGCCCCTATGCCGCTGCCCCAGGGGCGCGTGGTGGTGTGAATCATCCAGCACCTGTCCTGCACCAAGGCACCCCCCTAGCGGAGGTCCGCGGCGTCGGTCCGCGCACCGCCACCCGCCTGGCCGCACTCGGGCTGCTGCTGGTGGACGATCTGATTCGCCACTACCCGAGGGATTATCTCGATTACGCCAATCTGGTGAGAATCGCGGCTCTCGAGCCTGGTCGCACCGCCACGATCGTCGCCACGGTCCGCCGCAGCCACGCCTTCGCCAGCCCACGCAACCCCAATCTTTCGATCCTTGAGCTTCACCTGCAGGATTGCACCGGTCGCCTGCGGGTCAGCCGCTTCTTCGCCGGCAGGCGCTTCAGCACCCCAGCCTGGCTCAAGTCACAGCAGCGCCAGTTTCCGCCAGGCGCCACTGTTGCGGTGAGCGGCCTGGTGAAGGAAAGCCCCTATGGCCCCGCCTTTGCTGATCCCCTGATGGAGGTGCTGGACAGCCCGGGGGCACCGGTTCGATCCGAACAGATCGGACGCCTGGTGCCTGTGTATGGCCTCACGGAGGGTCTTAGTGCCGACACCCTCCGCCGTGCCATCCAGGCGGTGCTGCCCCACCTGGAACGCTGGGCCGATCCGCTGCCTGATCGTCTGCGGCAGCATCTGGAACTGCTTCCCCTGCCCCAGGCGCTCCGGGGCATGCACCAGCCCACCGATCAATCCGCACTCCAGGCGAGCCGACGGCGCCTGGTGTTCGATGAGTTTCTGCTGCTGCAGCTCGGTCTGGCCCAACGGCGCCAGGCCCTGCGCCGACGTGAGGCCCCCCCCCTTGACCCCCAACCCGGGGGCAGGGACCTGGTCGGTCGCCTGCGGGAGATCCTGCCGTTTCCGCTCACCGGCGCCCAGGAGCGTGTGCTGGCCGAGATCCGCCATGACCTGGCCAGGCCCCAGCCGATGGCACGGCTGTTGCAGGGTGATGTGGGCAGCGGTAAGACCGTGGTCGCCATTGCCGCCCTGCTCTGCGCCATCGAAGCGGGCTGCCAAGGGGCCCTGATGGCCCCCACCGAGGTTCTGGCGGAGCAGCACTTCGCCAAGCTCGCCCACTGGCTGCCTCAGCTGCATGTGAGCTGCGCGCTTTTAACCGGTTCCACTCCGGCGAAGCGGAGACGAGAACTTCTACAGGACCTGATCAATGGCCAGCTTCAAATCCTGATCGGCACCCATGCCCTGCTGGAGGATCCGGTGCAGTTCGCCCGGCTCGGCCTGGTGGTGGTGGATGAGCAGCACCGCTTTGGGGTAAGGCAGCGCAACAGGCTGCTGGCCAAGGGCTTGCAGCCTCACCTGCTCACCATGACCGCCACGCCGATCCCCCGCACCCTGGCGCTTTCGATCCATGGCGATCTGGATGTGAGCCAGATCGATGAGCTTCCGCCCGGTCGCACGCCGATTCGCACCCGGTTGCTGCGATCCGGTGAACGGCAGGAAGCATGGGAGCTTGTGCGTGAGCAGGTGGAGCTCGGGCAGCGGGCCTATGTGGTTCTGCCGCTGGTGGAGGAGAGCGAGAAACTTGATCTGCACTCGGCGGTGGAGGTTCACCGCCATCTGGCCGAGGAGGTGTTCGCCGATCTCACCGTTGGGCTGTTGCACGGCCGTCTTTCGAGCGAGGCGAAGCAGACGGCGATCGGGGCCTTCGCTCGGGGTGAGAGCCAGGTGCTGGTGAGCACCACGGTGGTGGAGGTGGGGGTGGATGTGCCTGAGGCCAGCGTGATGGTGATCGAGCATGCCGAGCGCTTCGGCCTGGCCCAGCTGCATCAGTTGCGTGGCCGGGTGGGTCGGGGGGCGGCGGCGTCGCACTGCCTGCTGCTGCATGGCGGCAACAACGCCGAGGCCCGCCAGCGGCTGGAGGTGCTGGTGCGCAGCACCGATGGCTTCGAGATCGCTGAGATGGATCTGCGCCTGCGCGGTCCTGGTCAGGTGCTGGGCACCCGCCAATCGGGCTTGCCAGATCTGGCCCTGGCCAGCCTCACCGATGACGGCGACCTGCTCGAGCTGGCCCGCACGGTGGCCCAGGAGCTGGTGGCGTCCGACCCCACGCTGGAGGGCTCGCCCGGCCTTCGCCAGGCCTTGCTGGATCAGCGGAAACGACAGTTGGAGGCTGCTCGTCTCAACTAGATCCCCCTCGCAACAAGGGTCGTGGAAGGTTCGATGGACTGTCTGAACGGGCGAGAGTGGAGTGCAGGACCCGCCGTAGGAGGCTGGGCCTTGCCCATCAGCCGTGTCATGGCCGTGAGCCGCCCTTGGAGCCCGATCCCGATCCACGACTGCGGCGAGGCGCTGCAACCACTACCCGCCAGCCTCCTGCGGCTGGAGCCCCATCCCTACAGGAGCCTCGGGGCTCCCTACGGGGATTGTGCCAGTCCGTTCCGGTTGCGCTCCGGTGTGATTGCGCGACTTGTGGCGGCTGATGCCCAGCTGGCTGCGGCTCCAGAGGGCTGGCGGCTGGCCATCTTCGATGCCTGGCGCCCCGTGGTCGTGCAGCGTTTCATGGTGGAGCACAGCATCCGCGAGGAATGCCGCGCCCGTGGCCTGGATCCGGAGCGGGCCGAGGGGCCAGCCCGTGAGGCGGTGGTGGAAGCCGTGGCGCGCTTCTGGGCGGAGCCCAGCCTGGATCCGGCCACTCCCCCACCCCACAGCACCGGCGCCGCCGTGGATCTCACGCTCGCCGATGCTGCGGGGAAGCCGCTGGCCATGGGTGGGGCCATCGATGCGATCGGCCCGGTCTCCGAACCCGACCACTTCGCGGCGGCCGCCGCTGCTGATCCAGGCTCCGACGCGGCGCAATGGCAGCGGCGGCGTGATCGACTCGCGGCCGTGATGGTCTCAGTCGGTTTTGCGCGCCATCCCCATGAGTGGTGGCACTTCAGCCACGGCGATCAGCTCTGGGCCTGGAGCACGGGAGAATGCGCCGCCATCTATGGCCGGGCATTCGACTGAGCATCCCCGGGAGAAGGATGCCGTTGTTCGCTGGGCCCGCCTCACGCCTTCGCCCGAGCGAGCTTCAGGCACCCCCTCAGGCGACCGCATCACGGAACGGCAATCAATCCGTGCTGGCCAGAAGCTCTGTCACCCGGGCATCGCCCAGATCGCCGATGAAAGCCCCCAGGCTCTTTCGCCCGCCCGCATCACGCCAGGCGCAGAGGAGGGGCTCAAGCGTGTCTTCAAGCTTCGCCAGCGGCATGCGTTGCAGGAAGGGGCGCGCCAGTTGGGTGAGGCCCGGCGTTCCCCCGAGCCAGAGCTGGTAGGCATCCACACCGCTTCCCACCAGGCCGATCTCGGCCATGTACGGGCGGGCGCAGCCATTCGGGCAGCCCGTCATCCGCAAAAGCACGGAGCGATCGATGCCTAGGCCGGCCATCTGGGCCTCCAGCCGTGCCACCACCGCCGGCAGGATCCGCTCGGCTTCGGTGATCGCCAACCCGCAGGTCGGCAGGGCAGGACAGGCGATGGCATGACGCGCCAGAAGTGTGGTCTCCTCCGGAGTGTCGAAACCGATCGCGGCCAGTTCACGCTTCAGAGAACTGCGTTGCGGAGCGCCGATGTTGCAGAGCAGGAGATCCTGGTTCGGAGTGAGGCGCACATCCAGCTGGTAGGTCTCCACCAGCCTGCGTAGGCCGGCCTTGGTGGCGCCTTCCAGCCGACCGCAGAGCAGCGGTAAGCCCACGAACCAGAGACCATCTCCCTGCCTGTGCCAGCCGAGGTAGTCGAGCAGCTTGCGCTTCGGTTCGTCGCGCAGCGATCGGATCGGATGGGGGAAATAGCGCTTCAGTTCCTGCTTGAACCAGGCGATGCCCCGGTCGTGGATGAGGTACTTCATCCGGGCGTGGCGGCGTTGCTGGCGATCGCCGTGGTCCCGCTGTAGGGCCACGATCGCCTGCATTAGATCCAGCACATGCTCAACATCCACGTGGCCGAGGGCATCGGCGGTGCGGGCGAAGGTTTCCTCCTTGTTGTGGGTGCGGCCCATGCCACCGCCCACGTAAACATTGCAGCCCTTGGGCCGATCGTTCGGATCGGTGAACAGCACCAGACCCACGTCCTGGGTCAGCAAATCCACGGAGTTGTCACCTGGAACAGTGACGGCGACCTTGAATTTGCGGGGAAGGTAGGTGCCTCCATAGAGAGGCTCCTCGCGGTCACCGCTGAACACCGCACCCATCGCCTGGCGAGCCTGAACGGTTTTCACCGCTTTGCTGGGACGGATGCGGTAGCTGAGGTCGCCATCCACCCAGAGGTCGAGATAAGAGCCCTCGGCAGCCTGGGGCGCGAGCAGATCGGCAATCTGATCCGCGAGCGTTCGCGCCGCAGGATAGCCACCGCTGCTGAACGGGGCCGCCGGTGCCATCACATTGCGGTTGATGTCACCGCAGGCCGAGAGGGTGGAGCCCATCGAGCGAACGATCGTGCCGATCACCTCCTTGAGGTCGGCCTTGGCCACCCCATGCATCTGAAAGGCCTGGCGGGTGGTAGCCCGCAATGTGCCGTTGCCGAGGCGTTCAGCCAGGCTGTCCAGGGCGAGATAGAGCGGCACGGGGATGCGCCCGCCGGGACTGCGGAGCCGCAGCATCATCTGCCAGTCCTTGTCTTCACCCTTGCGGCGGTTGTCGCGATTGTCCTGTTGATAACTGCCGTGAAATTTGAGGATCTGAACGGCCCCTTCGCTGAAATTGTTCAGCTCATTGGCGAGCTCGCTGCCCAGCGGTTCGTGCAGGTGACCGCTGGCAGCCTTGAGCTGCTCGAATTTCGTGGACGTTGGGGCCAGGGGATCGGTGGTCTCGTTTGCGGCTGAAACCTGCGGAGCTGGCCGTTTGGACGATCCATCGGCGGTGGCACGGGAGGCAACCCTCGATGGGGCCATTCCTGTCTTGTTGCGGAGATGCACTGAAACTAGCGAACAGCGCCCATGGAGGCCGCCAATTGGCTTGGGCTGATTCGCTCGCCATCGTTTCAATACAGTTCGGCAGCACCCGCGCGAACCCATCCCCATGGCCACGTTCCTGCTGGAGATCGGCACTGAGGAGTTGCCCGCCGATTTCGCAGGCTCGGCCCTCGAACAGCTGGAGCAGCGCGTTCGGCGCGATCTCAGCGAGGCGCGGCTCACCACGGCGGTCATCCGGGTCGATGGAACCCCCCGGCGGCTTGCACTGCAGCTGGAGGGCCTGCCGGAGCGCCAGGGAGATCGCCAGGAGGAGCGCAAGGGCCCCCCGGCCCAGCAGGCCTTCCGCGACGGTCGTCCCACCCCCGCTGCCGAGGGATTCGCGCGCCGCTGCGGCGTCGAGCCGGAAGACCTGGAGGTGCGTGACACGGACAAAGGGGCCTTCGTGTTCGCCCGGATCTTGGAGACAGGCCGTGCCACGAGCGAGGTCCTCGCAGAGCTTGCACCCGCCTGGATCTGGAGTCTGCAGGGGCGTCGCTTCATGCGCTGGGGCAACGGCGAGAGCCGCTTCAGCCGTCCGGTGCGCTGGCTGGTGGCCCTCCTGGATGACGCGGTCGTTCCCATCACCCTGGCGGATTGCGATCCGCCCCTCCGCAGTGATCGTCTCAGCCGAGGCCATCGTCTCCACCCCGCTCCCGTCGTGATCGGCAGCGCCGAGGCCTATCGGCCCACCCTCGCCGCCGCCGACGTCCAGGTCGATCGCCACCAACGCGCCACCGCCATTCGCGAGGCGATCACCTTTGCTGCAGAAACCTCCAGCGCCCGAGCTGATCTCCCGGATTCCTTGTTTGAGGAGCTGGTGGATCTGGTGGAGTCCCCGCGCCTAATCGAAGCGACCATTGAGGAACGCTTTCTGGCCCTTCCCCCGGAGGTGCTCAGCACGGTGATGCGCGCCCACCAGCGTTATGTGCCCCTGCTGCGCCGCGATGTTCCGGCCGATCCCCTGGCGCTGGAGGCGCGATCCCAGCTGCTGCCCAGTTTTCTCTTCATCGGTAATGGACTTGCCACGGCGGAGGCCACGATTCGCCGCGGCAACGAGCGGGTGTTGAGGGCCCGTCTGGCCGATGCCGAATTCTTCCTGAAGGCCGACCGCTCCACCGCCAGCATCGATCGCCGTGAGCAGCTGGCGCGGGTCACCTTCGCTGAGGGGCTCGGCAGCCTTCGCGATCGGGTCGAGCGACTGGAGTGGTGCACTGATGTGCTGCTCGAGCGGCTCGCTCTGCCAGGCCCCGTGGCCAGCCACGCCCGGCGGGCCGCCCACCTCTGCAAGCACGATCTGGTGAGCCAGATGGTGGGGGAATTCCCTGAACTGCAGGGGGTGATGGGAGGCAAGTACCTGCTGGCGGAAGGGGAGCCCCGCGAGGTGGCCCTGGCAGTACTCGAGCACTATTTGCCCCGTGGTGCCGGCGATGCGCTTCCCAGCAGCGATGCCGGCGCCGTGGTGGCGCTCGCCGAACGGCTCGAGCTGCTGCTGAGCATCTACGCCAAGGGCGAGCGACCCAGCGGTTCGTCAGATCCCTATGCCCTGCGCCGCGCCGGCAATGGTCTGCTCCAGATTCTCTGGGAGCGGGGTTGGCAGCTGGATCTGCTCGCCCTGCTCCAACGCTGCACAAGCGAATGGACCAGCCTATTTCCGGCCTTCGCGGTGGACAGCGGCGCCCTTGCCGCCGAATTGGCCGAGTTTCTGCGCCAGCGACTGGTGAGCCTGTTGGAGGAGGAGGGATTGGCGGTGGATCTGGTTCAGGCCGTGGCCGGGGAGGGGTTAGCGCTGGAACGGGTGCTTGGTGATCCCGCCGACGCCCGTCGCCGGGCGGAACTTCTGCTGGCCCTGCGGCGGAGTGGAGAACTGGCGGGGGTTCAGGGGGTGGTTCAGCGGGCGTCGCGTCTGGCCGAGAAAGGGACCCTGGCAAGCGGAGTCTGCGAGGCTGCGGGGGTGGTGGATCCGGCTCTGTTCGAGAAATCCAGCGAAGCAGCGATGCTTCAGGTGCTGCGTGAGCTTGAGCCAGTGGCCACCGGCCACGATCACGATCGTTACCAACAGCTGGCCAGGGGGCTGGCCGACAGTGCCCCGACCCTCGCCGCCTTCTTCGATGGGGCCGACAGCGTGCTCGTGATGGCCGACGACCCGGTCGTGCGGACCAATCGCCTCAACCTGCTCGGCGTGCTCCGTAACCAGGCGGCGGTGCTGGCGGATTTCACCCGTCTGGTGGGTTGAAGGCTGAAGGCGCTGGCTCTCCTTTCATCGGCTTCCTGCGCTCTTCGCCACCGCAGTCCTGATCAACGTCGCGTTGACGCCCCCGGGCTGCCGGTTTCCTAGCCTGAATCGATGGCCATCATTCACGTCAAAGGCCTCTCCCGCTCCTTCCGGGTTTCCGAGAAACAACCCGGCCTGGCCGGCACGCTTCGCCATTTCGTCCGGCGCCAGTTCCGCACGGTTGATGCTGTGCGGGACCTCCACTTCACGATTGAACCGGGGGAAATGGTGGGTTTTCTGGGGCCCAATGGCGCCGGCAAGACCACCACCTTGAAGATGTTGAGCGGATTGCTTCATCCCAGTGGCGGGACGGTTCAGGTCGCCGGCCATGTGCCGGCCCGGCGGGAGGCCGATTTCCTGCGCCGCATCACCTTGGTGATGGGCCAGAAGCAGCAGTTGATCTGGGATCTCCCTCCACTCGATTCCCTGCGGGTGAACGCTGCGGTGTATGGGCTGGACGATCTGGAGGCTCGCCGGCGCATCACGGATCTGGCTGAGATGCTCGACCTTGGCGATGAGTTGCAGCGACCTGTTCGCAAGCTGTCTCTCGGTCAGAGGATGAAGGCCGAATTGATGGCGGCCCTTTTGCATCGCCCGGAGGTGCTGTTTCTCGATGAGCCGACCCTTGGGCTGGATGTCAATGCGCAGGCGGCCATGCGTCGTTTCCTCGCCGATTACAACCGTCGCTACGGCGCCACAGTGCTGCTCACGAGTCACTACATGGCGGACATCACCGCGCTTTGCCCCCGGGTGCTTCTGATCCACGCCGGATCGCTGTTCCATGACGGCAGCCTCGATCGGCTGACTCAACGGCTGGCTCCCCGCCGCGAGGTGCGTCTGGAGCTTGCCGACAGCTACCCCGCCGAGGCCTTCGAGGGCTATGGGGAGCTCGAATCATGCAGCGGCCGCGATGTGCGCCTGCTGGTGGAGCGGGACCGGCTCACCACGGTGGTGGGTCGATTGTTGGCCGATCTTCCGGTTCTGGATCTGGAGGTGCGCGACCCGCCGATCGAAGACATCATCGGCCGGCTGTTTCAGCAGGGAAGCACCGACTCGCCATGACACCGCCCGTTGCGCCATCACGGCTTCCACCGGAGCCGCATTCCCCTTCCAGTGGCCGCGCGTCGAGGCGCCACCGCAATGGTCTCGCAGCCGCCCTGCGAGTCGCCCGGGCCCTGCTGGTCAGCCAGTATGCGCTGATGCTCGAATATCGAGCCGAAATTCTGCTCTGGGCCCTCTCAGGTCTTTTGCCCTTGCTGATGTTTGCCCTCTGGAGCGGTGCACCGGCCGGTGCCGCTGCGGGCATCAGCCCCCAGGCCTTTGCCCGTTACTTTCTGGCTGCCTTCGTAGTGCGCCAGTTCACGGTGGTGTGGGTGGTTTATGCCTTCGAGGAGGACAATCTGCTCGGGCGCCTCTCACCACTCCTTCTGCAGCCACTTCCTCTGGTGTGGCGCTACGCGGCCGCCCACTTGGCCGAACAGGCCACGCGGTTGCCCTTCGTGCTCGCGATGGTCGGGTTGTTTGTTCTGGCTGTTCCCGAGGCGGGTTGGCTTCCATCGCCGGGGCGCCTGTTGCTGGCGGTGTTGGCGGCTCACCTGGGCTTCTGGCTTAATTTCCTGCTGCAGCACGCCATCACCATGCTCTGCTTCTGGAGCGAACGGGCCAGTGCCCTGGAGCGTTTTCTGTTCATGCCCTATCTGTTCCTCTCGGGGATGTTGGCGCCGCTTGATCTGTATCCCGAAGCGGTCCGCAGGCTGGCCCTGCTCACGCCCTTCCCCTCGATGCTCTACGTGCCGGCCCAAATCGCCTCGGGCGGTCCGATCGACATCGCCGCTGGCTTTCAAAGCGTGGCTGGCTGGCTGGCTCTACTGATACCCATCAATCTGGTCCTCTGGCGGGCCGGGATGCGCCGCTACGCAGCCATGGGCGGCTGATGGCGTTCACCTCCACCCTGGGGCGTCATGGGCGCAGCATCGCCCGCTTCTGGTCGTCATCCCTGGCGGCCGAGATGGAGTATCAGCTCAACCTGGTGATCGAAGTGGCTGCCACGCTGATCACACTGGCAGGCAGTCTATTCACCCTGTCGCTGTTCTTTGCCAACGGTCAACGGCTGGGCGGCTGGACTTGGGAGCAGGCCCTGGTTGTGCTGGGAATTCACACGTTGCTGGATGGTTTCTCCAGCACGTTGCTGCGTCCAAACCTGGGCAATCTGGTCAAGCAGGTTCAGAACGGTAGCCTCGACTTCGTGCTGCTCAAGCCGATGGATTCTCAGCTTTGGCTGTCGGTGCGAACCATTTCTCCCTGGGGCCTGCCGGAAATGGTGCTTGGGTTGGCTCTGGGGATGGTGGGAGTGATCCGATCAGGGGCCAAGCCCGATGCCTTCCAATTGATCAGTGGCTTGCTGATGATGATCAGCGGCTTGGTGATCCTGTACAGCCTCTGGTTCGTGCTAGCCGCCACCAGCATCTGGTTCGTGAAAATCTGGAACGCTACGGAGGTGTTGCGCAGCCTGCTGGCTGCTGGTCGCTACCCGGTAACCGCGTATCCCCCAGGTCTCCGGCTGGTGTTTTCGACGCTGCTTCCGGTGGCGTTCCTCACCACCGTGCCTGCGGAGGCCATTCTCGGCATGGCCAGCGGGAGCGCTCTGCTGGCCAGTCTGTTCATCGCTGTTCTGAGTGTTGTGGTCAGTCGTTCGCTCTGGAGGCTGGCACTGCGTCAATACACCTCAGCGTCCAGCTGATCACAATCCGTGCCAAACGAAAACTGGCTCGCGTTCGACGCAAGAACGGTCTGGACTTCATCGAGAGATTGCGGCGATGGACCACGCAAGGGGTGAGGGCTAAAGCAACGCCCTCACCCAGATGATGATCAGGACTTACCGGCCAGGGCTGGTTCTCGGCTGTCCTGAGGGTCCGCGTCACCCGAGGGCGCTAGGTCGGACACGCCAGTCACCGAGCGTGGGCTCCTGACTCGAATTCCACCCTTGATGGCACTCACCGCCTCCATCGCCTGCACCTCCTGCTCACTGCGCACGGCGCTGGAAACCGGCTGATAAGAGGAGGGCGCCAGAGCCTGCCCCCTGAGCACCGAAGCAAAGGTGAGGAAGGTGAGCTTGAGCTGCTGCCAAGGGTTCATCGCCACCACGCGCTTGTAGAGGTAGCTGTCAAAGGTGAGGCGTTGCACGTCCTTGTCGTCGCACATTTCCACGAAAGCTTCGCGGGCCGCGTCATTGCTATAGAAAATGTTCTGGAGAATCTCAAGAACCTTGTAGGTGGGGCCGTACTTCTTGTCCCACTTCTTGATGTACACCTTCAGGTCGGCTTCTGTGGGAATTCGCTGCCCTCCTTGGCTGGCGGCCACAATCTCCTCGGCACACATGCGGCCGCTCTTCGCCGCAAAATAGATGCCCTCCCCGGAACTCTTGGTGACGTAGCCGGCGGCATCTCCAACCAGCGCCATGCGCCCCACTACTCGACGGGGACGGGGATGTTCAGGGATCGGGTGGGCTTCTACCTTGATCACTTCACCCTTCAGCAAACGCTTGCTGGCCCGCTCACGAATGCCCTGTTGAAGCCCCTTAATCAGGGCCTGATTTTTCTGCATGGTGCCGGTACCAACGGCAACATGATCATATTTAGGAAACACCCAGGCGTAAAAGTCGGGAGAAACATCGGTGCCTACATACATCTCCGCGAGGCTTTCGTAGTATTTCATTTCCTCAGGAGGTAATTTGATGCGCTCCTGAAAAGCGATAGCCACGTTGTAGTCACCGGCGTCCATCGCCTTGGCCACGCGGCTATTGGCGCCATCGGCGCCAACGATGAGATCGACCTCCAGGGTTTTTGTTTCACCGGTTGCTTCGCCGGAGGCGTAATCGGAATAGGTGAGCTTGTATGGACCCTGACGGTTGGCACCGGTATCGATCTTGGTCACCAGGCCATTCACTAGATGGGTGCCAAAGCTGGCGGCGCGATCGCGCAGGAAGGCATCCATCACCTCCCGGCGGCACATGCCGATGTATTCATTTTCGTTTTCGAGATTGATATCAACTTCCCGATTGGAAGGCGAAATCATCTTCATATTACGCACCTTGCGATCGATGATCGATTCGGGCAAATCGAATTCGTCCACCATGCAAAGCGGGATGGCTCCACCACATGGTTTGGCGTTATCCAGCTTCCGCTCGAACAACCAGGTGTCGATCCCGGCTTTTGCCAGCACTTCAGCAGCACAGGATCCGCTGGGGCCGCCCCCGACAACCGCAACGCGCAACATGTTGAAACCTGCTCCAGCAAAGGGATCTCAAGTTGAAGCTAACACCGTGGGCAGGGCTACTGGGGGGAATTCGACAACAACGCTTTAGCATTTGCTCATCCCTTGCCGAGTGGCGTGGCGCCCCGAGCCTCCGGCCGAGAAAACGGTTCCCGCGGACTGTCCCGCAGCTCCGATGCCAAGACCGGTGCCAAGACCGGCAGATCGGTGCCTCCATCCGGTCTCGGACGGGCTGTGCCTTCGGATATTCCCCTGGCCCGCCGCAGCCGTCCGGCCCCCACGGGCCGACCTTCTTTGGCCAGTCGTTTTCGTTGGACCCTGCTCGGAAGCCTCTTGGTCGGTGCGCTTTCGGCCGGCCTGGTGCTGGGCCCTCTCAGGCCTTGGCTGGCCCCTCCTCCGGTGGCCGGCCTCAATGCCAGGCTCAGTTCCGATGGGCGACTGCTCGGGCATCTTCCCTACCCCGAAGCTCTGGCGGACAGTCTGGTGAGCTTCGCTCCGGGTCTGGAATTGCGCGCCGAGGCCGCAAGCGCGCTGGCCGCGATGCGCCGTGCCGCTGCCGCCGATGGCGTGAACCTCAGCGTGATCAGCGCTTTCAGGAGTCTCGACCTGCAGCGGCATCTTTTCTTTGATGTCGGGGCCGAGCGCAACCAGAGCCCCCAGGATCGGGCCAGGGTGAGCGCCCCTCCAGGCTTCTCGGAACACAGCACCGGGTTTGCGGTCGATCTTGCCGACGGTGGCCGTCCCGACACCAACCTGTCCACCAGCTTCGAAACCACTCCGGCGTTTTCCTGGCTAAGCGCCAACGCCGCCCGTTTCCACTTCCTGCTGTCGTTTCCAAAGCACAATCGCCAGGGTGTCAGCTACGAGCCCTGGCACTGGCGTTACGAGGGATCCACCGAGGCCTTGCGGCTGTTTGAACCGGCGCACCGACTGATCGGCAGCCCGCCTTAACCGAGACGGGACAGGGTTGCTATAGAATCAAGATTCGCTTCAGATCTCCACGGTTCCTCTTGAGGGTGTCCTTCGCTGGGCACTCAACCTTGGAGCCTCCAGGAGCTCAGGTCTCGATCCAGCCAGCGCAGCAATCCTCCCGCTGCCCCTGTCCACGGTTGAGGAGCGCGCACAGCGGCGTCAACTGGATCGACGCCATCCCCCCTATCCCTTCAGGACACCGGCCTCATGAGTGGCGAAGCCAAAGGCGCCCAGATTCGCAATATCGCGATCATTGCCCACGTTGACCACGGCAAAACCACCTTGGTGGATGCTCTGTTGAACCAGTCCGGCATCTTCCGTGAGGGGGAAGCCGTGCCCACCTGCATTCTCGATTCCAATGATCTGGAGCGGGAACGGGGCATTACGATTCTTTCGAAGAACACTGCCGTTGACTACAATGGTATTCGCATCAATATCGTCGATACACCTGGTCACGCCGATTTTGGTGGTGAAGTTGAGCGGGTTCTCGGCATGGTGGATGGTTGCCTGTTGATCGTGGATGCCAATGAAGGCCCCATGCCCCAGACACGCTTTGTCCTCAAGAAAGCCCTTGAAAAGGGGCTTCGTCCCATCGTTTTTGTCAACAAGATCGACCGTGCCCGTGTCGATCCAGAGCAGGCTGTAGACAAAGTTCTCGATCTATTTCTTGAACTCGGAGCCGACGACGATCAGTGTGATTTCCCCTATCTGTTCGGCAGCGGCATGGGTGGCTACGCCAAGCCTGATATGAAAACTGAGAGCGATAACATGAAGCCGCTCTTTGATGCCATTCTCCGTCACGTTCCGCCGCCGGTAGGAGATCCTAACAAGCCTCTGCAGCTCCAGGTCACTACGCTCGATTACAGCGACTTCCTTGGTCGCATCATGATCGGCCGCATCCACAACGGCACGATCCGGGCCGGCCAGCCCGCCGCCCTCATCCGTGATGATGGCAGCATCAAGCGCGGCAGAATCTCGAAATTGCTTGGCTTCCAGGGGCTGCAACGGATTGAGATTGAACAAGCCAGCGCAGGTGACCTGGTTGCCGTCGCAGGGTTCGATGAGGTGAACATCGGCGAAACCATCGCCTGTCCCGATCAGCCAGAAGCACTGCCACTGATCAAGGTGGATGAACCCACCCTGCAGATGACCTTTGTGGTCAACGACTCCCCCTTCGCCGGCAAGGAAGGCAAGTTTGTGACCAGCCGGCAGATCCGTGATCGGCTGCAGAAGGAACTCCTCACCAACGTGGCCCTGCGGGTTGAAGACACCGACTCGCCCGATCGCTGGTCTGTCAGCGGTCGCGGAGAACTCCATCTGGGCATCCTGATCGAAACGATGCGCCGTGAGGGGTATGAGTTCCAGGTGAGCCAACCTCAAGTGATCTTCCGCACGATCGATGGCACCCCGAATGAGCCCTTCGAAACCCTGGTGCTGGATGTGCCCGAGGAGTCAGTGGGTACCTGCATTGAAAAACTCGGCATCCGCAAAGGCGAGATGCAGAACATGGAGAACACCAACGATGGCCGGAATCAGCTGGAGTTCGTGGTTCCTTCCCGTGGATTGATCGGCTTCCGCGGCGAGTTCATCCGTGCCACCAGGGGCGAGGGGATCATGAGCCATTCCTTCCTCGACTACAGACCGATGCAGGGCGATTTCGACACCCGTCGCAATGGAGTCCTGATTGCCTTCGAAGAGGGAACTGCCACCTTCTACGCCCTCAAGAATGCTGAAGACCGTGGCCAGTTCTTCATCACTCCAAGCACCAAGGTTTATAAGGGCATGATCATCGGTGAAAACAACCGTCCCCAGGATCTGGAAATCAACGTCTGCAAAGCCAAGCAGCTCACCAACATGCGTTCAGCGGGTGCGGAGGAGCTGGATACCCTGCAGGCCCCCGTTCAGATGACCCTGGAGAGGGCGCTCGAATACATCGGCCCTGATGAAATGCTGGAGGTCACGCCGGAATCGATCCGGTTGCGCAAGCTGCCAGCCAAGAAACCCGCCAAGCGTTGACGGCGGACCCTTTGCTAGCGCAATCCCCTGGATCCATGGGCCCGGGGGTTGAAGCTGATGACGAGGCAAAACTTTTGGCCGATCCACGCCTGAAAAGCGCCATCTGCCTGTTCAACACGGCTGATTGGTATGCCTGTCACGATGGATTGGAGGAGCTCTGGCATGAAACGCAGGGTCCCCTGCGTCCCGTGCTTCAGGGCATCCTTCAGATAGCTGTGGCACATCTTCACCTTGAACGCGGCAACCTTCGCGGTGCCACCGTCCTCTTGGGGGAGGGGCTTGGACGCCTGTCCCGTAGCGGAGACGAAGCGCTCGGGCTCGATCTGGCGAGACTGCGACGATCTGCTCAGGAACGCCTCGTGGCATTGCAATGTGGGCAGAGCCTGGAGGCTTTGCCTTTCCCCACCCTGTCGTCCATGGAGCACCAGGTGCCACCGGTAGATTGATCCACCACTGCGGCGTCCAGCGTCGAGTTTCCTTGCCCAAGTCCGAGCCCAAACCAGGATCATTCCCTCGGTTTCCTTGGGAATCCACCATGCCAATCGCCCTTGGTGTGATGGGCTGCCTGGCTCCCGCGTTGCTTTCGATGGCCCGGGCCCAGACAGGCGGCCTGGCCACCCCCCCGGCTCCCCTGTTGCCCGCATCCGGTCCCGCGCGCCCCCCTGCGTCCACCCAAGCGACAGTCGCTCCCGCCACTCAGCCCTCGGCACCTTCCGCGTCCGGAGCAGGAATGGTCACGATCGAATCGGACCGCCAACAAGCCGACAACAAGACCGGAATCGTGACGGCCACCGGCAATGTTCGGATTGTTTATCCCGAGCGCGGCATGGTCGCAACAGCCCGTCAGGCGCAGTATTTCTCGAAGGAAGCCCGACTCGTGCTCAGTGGTGATGTCGAGGTGGTGGACGCGGATGGCCAACGCATCAAGGCAGAACGGCTGGTGTACCAGCTGGGGAGTGAGCGGGTGCAGGCCGAGCCAGCCAATGGCCGTCAGGTGATCAGCAAGATCAGGCTTCAGGGCAGTTCAGGTGCTCCGGCCCGGCCCCTGATGCCATGAGTCTCAACCTGGATCAGGTGGGCATCACCCTTGGAGGTCGTGCCCTCGTGAATGATGTGAGCGTGGAGCTCCATCCCGGTGAAGTGGTGGGCTTGCTCGGACCTAACGGTGCCGGCAAGACCACCACCTTCAACCTGGTCACGGGGTTATTGCGTCCCGATCGAGGTGATGTGCGGCTTGATGGCCTTTCGGTGTCTGACCTGCCGATGCCGAAACGGGCACGACTGGGCATCGGCTATCTACCCCAGGAGGCCAGTGTGTTTCGCAGCCTCACGGTGCGGCAGAACCTTCAACTGGCTCTCCAGGAAAGTGGAGCTCCGCACGGTCTGCGTCGCGAACGCCTCGAGAGTCTGATTCAGGATTTCCACCTAGTTCCGTTCCAGCATCGCAAGGGCTTTCAGCTTTCCGGTGGTGAACGTCGCCGTTGTGAGGTGGCCCGTGCCCTGGCTGTCGGTGCCAAAGGTCCTCGCTATCTGCTGCTGGATGAACCCTTCGCCGGCGTTGATCCCCTCGCCGTGGCCGACCTCCAGACCCTGATCGATGGTCTTCGCAGCCGCGGCATGGGGGTCCTGATCACGGACCACAACGTGCGCGAAACTCTGGCCATCACGGATCGGGCCTACATCCTCACCGAAGGTCGAATCCTGGCCGCTGGCAGCTCCGAAGCAATGGCCAATGACCCTCTGGTGCGGCGCCATTACCTCGGCGAGGCCTTCCAGTTATGAGCACCTCCGCCCGCATCCAGAAGCTGCAGCAGTCCATCCCCCTGGCAAGGCTGGCTTCGACCCTCCGCTGGCAGCGCATCCCGCTGATGGATCGCTGGCTGCTTGGTGAGCTGGTGGGCCCGCTGTTGTTCGGCATCGCAGCGTTCACGGCCGTCTCCCTTTCGGTCGGCGTGGTTTTTGAGTTGGTGCGCCGGGTGGCCGAATCCGGTTTGCCCCTGCTTGCCGCCATGCAGGTGCTGTTGCTGCGGCTGCCGGGATTTCTGGTGTTGGCCTTTCCAATGGCCACCCTGATGGCCACCCTGCTGGCTTACAGCAACCTTTCCGGTAGCAGTGAGCTCACAGCCCTGCGGAGTGTGGGGGTCTCCACCAAGCGCATGGTGCTGCCGGCCCTGATCTTGTCCCTCCTGATGAGTGGGCTCACCTTCCTGTTCAACGACCTGATCGTGCCCCAGGCCAATCTGGCGGCCACCAACACACTTGAGGTTGCCCTGGGGAAAGCTCTGACCACTGAGAAGGGCAACAACGTTCTGTATTCCCGCTTCGGTCGTATCAAGGAACTGGAAGGGGAGAGCGTCAAGCAACTCACTCATCTCTTCTATTCCCGCAAATATCTGCAGGGTCGGATGGAGGATGTCACGGTGATCGATTTCTCTCGCAGTGGTCAGCGTCAGATGCTGACGGCAGAAAGTGGGCATTGGAATGATGATCAGGGCATGTGGGAGTTCAGCAATGGCCACATTGTCAATCTTGACGAGTCGTCCGGCACCACCACCTCAGCCCGCTTTGATCGCTACTTTTATCCCCTCAGCCGTAACCCTGTCGAGCTGGCCAAGATCCCAACCGATCCAGGTGCGATGAACGTCGGCCAGGCCCGCAGGGCTGAACGACTGTTTGCCGAAGCCGGAAACGCCAAGGAAGCCCGCAGGATGCGGGTGCGCATCCAAGAGAAATTCGCCTTTCCGGCCATCTGCCTGGTATTCGGGCTCATCGGCAGCAGCCTGGGGGTCAGGCCCTACAACCGCACCAGCCGCAGCCAGGGATTCGGCATCAGCGTGCTGCTCATCTTCGGCTACTACCTGATGTCGTTCATCTTCAGCTCCCTCGGCATCTCAGGCACCCTGATCCCCTTCCTAGCGGCCTGGTCGCCGGTGCTGATTGGCCTGGCCGGCGGTCTGTACCTGTTGCGGGTGGCCAGCCGGTGACCCGCCCTTTTCCCAGCCACTCCTGTCACCCTGGCGCGGCAGAGTGGCACGGTGCTGACGTGTTGCGGTGAACGATCCGGTGATGGCCCTCGGCCTGGTGGCCTTCGGCCTGCTGCTGCTGGTGCTGCCTCTCTCCTTCTGGGCTCTGAGCGGCCAGCGGAACAGCACCGCTGTGCGGTTGCTCGTGGCTGCCGCCAATCTCTGCCTCACGGCCCAACTTGTGCTGCGCTGGTGGGATTCCGGCCATTTCCCGATCAGCAATCTCTACGAGTCCCTCTGTTTCCTGGCCTGGGGCTGCACCCTGGTTCAGCTTCTGGTGGAACGCAGCTGGCCCAGCCCGCTCGTGCCGGCGGCGGCGACCCCGATGGCGCTCGGATGCGTGGCCTTCGCCAGCTTCGCCCTTCCCGATCGCCTTCAGGAGGCTTCACCTCTGGTGCCTGCTCTCCGTTCCAGTTGGCTGGTGATGCACGTCAGCGTGATCATGCTCAGTTACGCGGCTTTGCTGGTGGGATCACTTCTCTCGGTCGCTGTGCTGCTGGTGGATCGCCAGGGGGAACTGGAGCTCCGCAGCAGTTCCATCGGCAGCGGTGGTTTCCGCCAAGCTCAAATGGTTGCTGAAGGGCCTGGTGGTCTTGATCTCAGTAGCAGCGGTTTTCGTCTAAGCGAGCAGCTCGACAGTCTCAGCTACCGCACGATCACCGTCGGGTTTCTGCTGCTCTCTGTGGGTTTAGTGAGTGGCGCGGTCTGGGCCAATGAGGCCTGGGGAAGCTGGTGGAGCTGGGATCCCAAGGAAACCTGGGCCCTGATCTGTTGGCTGGTTTATGCCGCCTATCTACACATTCGTCTGATCAGGGGCTGGCAGGGCCGTCGCCCCGCCGTGGTGGCGGTTGTTGGCCTGGTGGTGATCGCAGTCTGCTACATCGGCGTCAATCTTCTTGGAATCGGCTTGCATAGTTATGGTTGGTTCTTCGGAGACAGCTGAGTGAAGGTTGAGCTGGAAAATTCTTGGAGTTCATCTACTGCCTCAAAGCCGACATCTATCTCAGCAGCGGACGGATAGTCGGAAGCCTGGATTCCTGGCCTAGTCTCATCAAATAGAGGCTTGCCATCGGCGATTACGATGGCAAGCCAGCCTTGGTTTACTCTTATTTTTTGGTGACCGCTAGTATGGTTCCTCGACCGGCGTCATTGCTGACGGTTGGGAAATCGTTGAGATAAAAAAGCTGGTGACCGAAGAAAGCAACCAGCAAAGGACTATGCAAATTCGGGATCAGCCCGTTGATCGTGAACCGACTTCAGACTCAGGTCAGAGCCGGCTCAGGACGACGGCTGGTGCGGATCCCTCGGATCGCCTCGGCGTAATCCGGCAGACCGAACACCCCGGAGCCACTGACGATCGCATTGGCACCCGCCTCGATCACCTGCCAGGCGTTGGCGGCCTTGATGCCGCCGTCCACCTCGATCCAGGGATCCAGGCCGCGCTCATCACACATCCGGCGAAGGTCGCGGATCTTCTCCACTTGTGAGGGGATGAAGCTCTGCCCTCCGAAGCCGGGGTTCACGCTCATGATCAGCACCAGATCGCAGAGCTCCAGGCAATATTCCAGGGTGCTCAGCGGCGTGCTCGGGTTGAGCACGGCCCCCGCCTGCTTGCCAAGGTCCTTGATCTGGCTCAGGTTGCGGTGCAGGTGAGTACAGGCCTCAACCTGAACGGAAATGATGTCGGCACCGGCTTTGGCGAAATCCGCCACGTATTTCTCGGGCTCTACGATCATCAGGTGAACGTCGAGTGGTTTGGTGGTCACCGGCCGGAGGGCTTCCACGATCAGCGGGCCGATCGTGATGTTGGGCACGAAACGACCATCCATCACATCCACATGGATCCAGTCTGCCCCGGCCTGGTCCACGGCCTTCACGTCCTCGCCGAGGCGGGAGAAATCGGCTGAAAGGATTGAAGGGGAGATCACCAGGGGCTTGGTGCTCATGATGGCCGCCGGGGCTACAGGTGGGGCGATTGTACGGGCTGGCCGCACCGTGCTCGCTGATAAGATGACGCCGCTCCGGGACCGGGACGTCCTGCAGTGTCAGGGACCTGAGCGGATCCGGAGGCCCTTGGCCCCGCACCGAACGGGCTCCATGACCGGGCATCTGACCAGCCGCTTCCCTGCCTGGTCCGCCCCGCGCCCCTACCCCCTAACCCAACCGCCGGACCGCTGTGGATCGCACTCTCATCCAGGAAATTCTCGAGGTCGTTGAACAGGCCGCCATCGCTTCCGCCGAACTCACCGGTCTGGGCCAGAAGGATGAAGCCGATGCTGCTGCGGTGGAGGCCATGCGCAAGCGCATGGGCCAGATCCAGATGCAGGGCCGGATCGTGATCGGTGAAGGGGAGCGCGATGAAGCTCCCATGCTCTACATCGGTGAAGAAGTGGGCAGCGGCACCGGCCCCGGTGTGGATTTCGCTGTGGATCCCTGTGAGGGCACCAACCTCTGCGCCAACAACCAGCGCGGCTCCATGGCCGTGCTCGCCGCCTCCGACCGCGGCGGACTGTTCAACGCGCCCGACTTCTACATGAAAAAATTGGCGGCCCCTCCGGCTGCCAAGGGCAAGGTGGACATCCGCAAATCGGCCACCGAAAACATTGCGATCCTTAGTGAGGCCCTCGGCATCCCCGCAAGTGACCTGGTGATCGTCGTCATGGACCGCGCCCGTCACAAGGATCTGATCGCTGAAATCCGCGCCACCGGCGCCCGCGTCCAACCGATTTCCGATGGCGATGTGCAGGCCGCCATCGCCTGTGGGTTCGCCGGCACCGGCACCCATTGCCTGATGGGCATCGGCGCCGCTCCAGAAGGGGTGATCTCCGCCGCTGCCATGCGTGCCCTCGGTGGCCACTTCCAGGGACAGCTCGTCTATGACCCTGCCGTCGCCCAGACCAAGGAATGGGAAGGTCTTACCCGCGAGGGGAACCTGGCCCGCCTGGCTGAGATGGGGATCAGCGATCCCGACAAGATCTATGAGGCCGAGGAACTCGCCTCAGGCGAGAACGTGGTGTTCGCCGGCAGTGGCATCACTGATGGTCTCCTCTTCCACGGCGTGAAGTTTGAGAAGGACTGCATCCGCACCAGCTCGCTGGTGATCAGCACCCTCGATGGCACCGCTCGCTTCACCGACACGGTGCACATTAAGCCCGGCGCCCAGAGCATCGCGCTGCGCTGATCGGCGTCTCCTGTTTCCTTCAACACCGCAGCGGGGCCGCCTCCATGCATATCGCCGTTGTCGGCCTCAGTCATCGCACGGCTCCGGTGGAGATCCGGGAACGGTTGAGCATCCCGGAGCAGAGCCTGGAGTCTTCGCTTCAGCAGCTTCGCTCCGACGATCAGGTGTTGGAGGCCTCCATCCTCAGCACCTGCAACAGGCTCGAGATCTACACCCTCCTCCGTCACCCTGATGACGGGATCGAGGCGGTGGGCACCTTCCTCAGCCAGGTCTCGGGCCTGTCCCGCGAGGAGCTGGGCCCGCACCTGTTCGCTTACCACCACGAAGAGGCCGTCGCCCATCTGCTCCGGGTGGCGGCGGGGCTCGACAGCCTGGTTCTGGGGGAGGGGCAGATCCTCTCCCAGGTGAAGAAGATGGTGCGGCTCGGCCAGGAGTACCGCTCGGTTGGTCCGATCCTCAATCGCCTTCTCAATCAGGCGGTTAGCACCGGTAAACGGGTGCGGACCGAAACCAATCTCGGTACGGGTGCGGTGTCTATTTCATCGGCTGCCGTCGAACTGGCCCAGCTCAAGGTTGGCCAAACCCGCGGCCTGGACGAACTCGTTCCTCTGGACCAGGAGCAGGTGGCGGTTGTCGGGGCTGGTCGCATGTCGCGCCTGCTCCTTCAACACCTCCAGGCCAAGGGTTGCCGCGGGGTGGTGCTTCTCAATCGCACGGTGGCGCGGGCCGAAGCCCTTGCCGCTGATTTTCCCCAGCTCCCGGTCCAGTGTCGTCCGCTCGACGACCTTGATCACTGCCTGAGCACCTGTTCGCTCGTGTTCACCAGCACGGCGGCAGAGGAGCCTGTGATCAGCGCAGATCGCTTGGCCGGTCTGAACCGCCGATCCAGCCTGATGCTGATCGACATCGGTGTCCCTCGCAATATCAGTTCCGATGCAGGCGAGCTGAGCGGCGTCGAGTCTTTCGATGTTGACGACCTCCAGGAAGTGGTGGCCCGCAACCAGGAAGCACGGCGGGAAATGGCCGCTGAGGCGGAGAATCTGCTGCGTGAAGAGTCCCGGCTATTCCTGGAGTGGTGGGATGGACTGGAGGCGGTGCCCCTGGTCAACAAGCTCCGGGTACAGCTCGAGGAGATTCGGGAACAGGAGCTTCAGAAGGCCCTTAGCCGGATGGGTCCTGACCTCTCGGCCCGTGAACGCAAGGTGGTGGAGGCCCTGAGCAAGGGGATCATCAACAAGATCCTCCACACCCCGGTGACCCATCTGCGGGCACCACAACCCCGCCAGCAGCGCCACACGGCCATGAAGGTGCTGCTGGACCTCTTCGAGCTCCACGATCACGAATCTTCCCTCTGATCCCCTGCTGAACCTTCCATGCCTTACCACTGGCAACGAAGTGTCGCCGACACTCGCAGCCTTCCACCCCGTTCCTGTACGTTCTCCCCTGCGCCCGTGAGAGGAGAGGTTTGATGAAAAGAGTGCTGGCGATCATTCTCGGTGGAGGCGCGGGTACCCGTCTTTACCCTTTGACCAAGACCCGGGCAAAGCCTGCCGTTCCCTTGGCTGGGAAATACAGGCTGATTGATATTCCAATCAGCAACTGCATCAATTCAGAGATCAACAAGATCTATGTATTGACCCAGTTCAATAGTGCTTCGCTCAATCGTCACCTCACGATGAGCTACAACCTCTCCGCCGGCTTCGGTCAGGGGTTCGTGGAGGTGCTCGCGGCCCAGCAGACACCGGAAAGCCCCAGCTGGTTTGAAGGCACGGCCGACGCGGTACGTAAGTACCAGTGGTTGTTCCAGGAATGGGATGTGGACCACTACCTCATTCTTTCCGGCGACCAGCTGTACCGCATGGACTACAGCAAGTTCGTGCAGCATCACATCGATACCGGCGCCCAGTTGTCCGTGGGTGCCCTGCCAGTAGATGCCGCCCAGGCCGAGGATTTTGGATTGATGCGCACCACTCCGGATGGCCGAATCCGTGAGTTCCGTGAGAAACCCAAGGGTGAGGCCCTTGAGGCGATGAGGGTGGATACCCAGAGTCTGGGACTCTCGGCGGAGGAAGCCGCTCGCCGCCCCTTCCTCGCTTCAATGGGCATCTATGTATTCAGCCGTGAAACCCTTTTTGATCTGCTGAACACCAACCCAAGCGCCACGGATTTTGGCAAGGAAATCATTCCTTCTTCCCTGGAGCGCGGCGACAATCTACAAAGCTTTCTCTTCGACGATTACTGGGAAGATATCGGGACGATCGGTGCGTTCTTTGAGGCAAATCTTGCCCTCACAGACCAACCTAATCCTGCCTTCTCCTTCTACGACGAGAAGTTTCCGATCTACACTAGGCCCCGTTACCTGCCGCCGAGCAAGTTGCAGGATGCCCAGGTCACGCAATCCATCGTCGGGGAGGGCTCGCTCCTTAAGGCCTGCAGCATTCATCATTGCGTCCTTGGCGTACGCACCAGAATCGAAGATGAGGTGGTGCTTCAGGACAGCCTGGTGATGGGTGCTGATTATTTTGAGTCGATGGAAGAAAGGCTGCTTCTTCGTGAAAGGGGTGGCATCCCGATTGGCGTTGGCAAGGGCACCACGGTCAAGCGTGCAATTCTTGACAAGAATGTGCGCATCGGTGAAAACGTCACGATCATCAATAAAGATCGTGTGGATGAGGCAGATCGTCCCGAACTTAATTGCTACATTCGCAATGGCATCGTTGTCGTTGTCAAAAACGGCACCATTGCTGATGGCACTGTGATCTGATCCTGACAGGCCAGCGCCTTCGGCTGCACGATCCACACTCCCTGCCCAGACTGGGTTGTACGGATCTGAACCGGCCCCATGAGCAAGGCGCACTTCGGCTTGATCGGACTCGGCGTGATGGGCGAAAACCTCGTCCTCAACGCCGAGCGCAACGGATTTTCAAGCGTCGTCTACAACCGCACCTACAGCAAGACCCAGGACTTCCTGGCTGGTCGTGGGGCAGGAAAGGACATTATCGGCGCAGAAACCTTGCCTGAATTTGTGGAAGCCCTGGAGCGTCCACGCCGCATCCTGGTGATGGTGAAGGCCGGCCAGCCGGTCGACGACATGATCGCCACCCTTTCCCCCATGCTGGAGGAGGGCGATCTATTGATCGATGGGGGCAACTCCCTCTACACCGACACCGAACGTCGGGTGAAGGAGCTCGAGAGCAAGAGCTTTGGTTTCATCGGCATGGGCGTTTCCGGCGGTGCCAAGGGCGCTCTGGAGGGGCCGAGCATGATGCCCGGCGGCACCAAGGCCGCCTACGACGCCATCGAGTCCTTGGTGCGCAAGATGGCGGCCCAGGTTGAAGACGGCCCCTGCGTGACCTACATCGGCCCCGGCGGAGCAGGCCACTTCGTGAAGACGGTTCACAACGGCATCGAGTACGGCATTGAGCAGATCCTGGCCGAGGCCTATGACCTGATGAAGCGGCTGGCCGGGCTGAATGGCACGGCCATGGCGGATGTGCTGGCCGCCTGGAACGGCACCGAAGAACTGGCCTCCTTCCTGGTGGAGATCACCGAGGTGTGCCTGCGCACGAAGGATCCTGAATCCGGTGCTGATCTGGTCGAATTCATCGTCGACGCCGCCGGCCAGAAGGGCACGGGCCTCTGGACCGTGGAAAGTGCCCTCAACATGGGGGTGCCTGTTCCCACCATTTACGCGGCTCTCAATGCCCGCGTCCTCAGCTCCCTGCGCTCGGAGCGTCTTGCGGCCGAGCCCCTGCTCACTGCAACGGCCAGTGGTTCCTGGAATCTGGGTGATCCGGCCAGCGGCCCCCTGATGGATGCCACGGTGCTGGCCTGCATCGCCAGCTACGCCCAAGGGATGGCCCTGCTCCAGGAAGCCTCGAGCCTTCACGATTACAAGCTCGACATGGCCGCGATCGGCCAGATCTGGAAAGGGGGCTGCATCATCCGCGCCCGCCTGCTGCAGCGCATTCAGAACGCCTACACCGCCCGGGCCGACCTGCCCAACCTGATGGTGGATCCCTGGTTCCTGGAGCAGGTGAACCGCCGTCTACCCGGCTTGCGCGCCGTGGTGGCCAGCGCCGCTGCCGCTGGCATTCCGGTGCCCTGCTACAGCAGCACCCTCGACTACATCAGCAGCTACTTCAGTGGCCGGCTTCCGCAGAACCTGGTGCAGGCGATGCGCGATTGCTTCGGCTCTCACACCTACGAGCGCACCGACCGCCCGGGTAGCTTCCACACCGAGTGGCTGTCATGAAGACCACTTATCAGATCTCCGTTGCATCCAACGCCGACGACCTGGCCCGCCAGTGTGCCCAGCGCATCGCCGCTGCAATTGACCTCGCCCTAGCGGGACGTGACCGCGCCCAGATAGCGCTGGCCGGCGGGGAAACGCCGAAGGCGGCCTACCGGATGCTGGCGGAGGAGCACTTGCCCTGGGATCGAGTGGATGTACTGCTGGGGGATGAACGCTGGGTGAGCCGGGACGATCCCTCCAGCAACGCTCGGATGCTCGGGGAAACGCTCCTGGCCCGGGAGCCCGGGGCAAGGGCCTGTTTTCATCCGGTGCCCACGGATCTGGACGATCCCGAAGCCAGCGCGGCGGCATACGCCGCCCTGTTGACCGGCTTGTGTACTGGGAGTCCGCCGCAGTTCGATCTGATCCTGCTGGGCCTGGGCGATGACGGCCACACGGCCTCCCTGTTTCCGGGCACAGCGGCTCCAACGGTTCGGGATCGTTCCGTGACGATTGGGGAGGGCAAGGGGCTTCCACGCATCACCCTCACGGCACCGGTACTCTCGGCTGCCCGTCAGGTGCTGTTTCTGGTGAGCGGTGCGGGCAAGCGGCAGGCTCTCGGACGCCTGCTGGATTCCAACGAACCCGCCGAACGAACCCCGGCCCGTCTGGTCCAACCGACCTCAGAGGTGTTGATCCTGGCTGATCAGGCCGCAGCCGAAGGTCTGGTCTGACCATCCTAAATGCCCCCATCAGCCCTCCGGCCTCAGGCCATGGGGCTGAGCCTGGCCTGCAATCCGGATCCCTGCAGACCCAGAATGGAAGTTGATGGGATCGTTCTGTGACGCAGCCTGGGGTGAAGCTGGTGGTGGGCGGCGAAGGCTTTGCGGGCTGGCATGCCCTGAACGACACGATCATGGGTGGGCGGAGCAGTGGCAGCTGTCGGGTGAACCAGAACGGCCTCCGATTCACGGGGGAGCTGATTGAGCAGGGCGGCGGTTTTGTGAGTGTGCGCTCACCCCTTTTTTCGCCACCCCTCGATCTTTCGAGCTTCAGCGTTCTTCGCCTGGATCTGGCCGGCCATGGTCGCCGTTTCAAGCTGGCGGTGGCATGCGCCGATGGTGTGGCAGGGCTCACTGAGTTGATACCCGGAGGCCTGCGCTGGGTCCATGAATTCGGCACCGAAGCCGAGGGCTTCAGCGCTGTGCCCATCAGCTTTGATCAGCTCACGCCGTCGGTGCGGGCTCAACCGATCGACAAGCTGCCGATGGGATTGCCACTCCGTTTTGATGCGTCCCGGATCACGCGATTGCAGCTACTGCATTCCAAGTTCGATGATGCTGGTGGGCTCAATCCAGGCTTCCGGCCTGGACCTGTTGATCTCGAGTTGCGGGCCATTCACGCGGTGAACTGATCGGGAGGTGCTGGCGAAGAGCTTCGCTTCACGCCAGGTTGGAGAAGATGGGCGCCGAAGAACAGCAGCACCATGGAATGGCCAGCTCCAGAGTCCATCGGCCCGGGTCGCCCGGATGGTCTGGCCGGTGTAAATGGGGAACTGGCCCAGTTGGTGGCGGCTGCGGCTGATCTCTGCCGCAAACCCCTGCGCCATGCTGTGCTGCTCACCAGCCAGCCGGGTGATCCCGATTGCTGCCTGAACCTGGAGGTGAGGAACTCACAGGGCGAACGGCTGCCGGAGCACGACCTTGAACTGGAGATCTTCCGCAGCGGCAGTGATGCCAATGCCAGCCTCCATCTCACCCTGGCCTGGCGTCATCGCGACACCCTACCGATGCTGTGGCAAGGCCATCATCCGGTTTGGATGGATGTCAGTGGCTTGCGTTGTGAGCGCCCCTTTGAGGGAGCAGAGCTGGAGGCCCTGGCACGACGCCTGCGCGCCCTCTTGGAGGGAGGCCGCTGACTCCAAGGGTCAACCCTGGTCGGTGACGGCGCCAAGACTGCTGCTGCTTACCAGCCGCGCGTACTTGCCCAGCACGCCGGTGCGGTAACGGGGTTCAGGCCTGGTCCAGGCTGACCGGCGCCGTTCCAGTTCGGCTTCCTCCACGTTGAGCTGGATCACCAGCTGGCGCGCATCCACCGTGATGCTGTCACCCTCCTGCACCAACCCAATCGTGCCGCCCACGGCCGCTTCCGGGGCCACGTGGCCCACCACCATCCCATAGGTGCCGCCACTGAAGCGGCCGTCGGTGATCAGGGCCACCTTGTCGCCCAGGCCTTCGCCGATGATCGCGGCCGTGGGGGCGAGCATTTCGCGCATGCCGGGTCCGCCAACCGGGCCCTCATAGCGGATCACCACCACATCGCCTTCCCGGATCTGTTTGGCGAGGATCGCGGCGAGGGCCTCCTCCTCGCTTTCGAACACCCTGGCCGGGCCAGTGAGAACGGGCTTCTTGACGCCGCTGATCTTGGCCACGCTCCCTTCGCTGGCCAGGTTTCCCTTGAGGATGGCCAGGTGTCCCTGGGCGTAGAGCGGGTTGCTCAGCGGCCGGATCACGTCCTGGTCAGCCGGCGGCTCGGCGGGAACCTCCGCCAGGACATCCCGCAGGGTGCGGCCATCCACGGTGCCGCAGTCGCCGTGGAGCAGGCCTGCATCGAGCAGCAACTTCATCACCTGGGGGATGCCGCCGGCCCGGTGGAGGTCGACCGTCACGTACCTGCCGCTCGGCTTGAGGTCGCAGATCACCGGGACGCGCTGGCGGATGGTCTCGAAATCGTCGATACTGAGCGGTACCCCGGCGGTGCGGGCCACCGCCAACAGGTGCAGCACGGAATTGGTGGAACCGCCCACCGCCATGATCACGCTGATGGCGTTCTCGAACGCCTCTCGGGTCATCAGGTCGCGGGGGCGAATATTCTTGGCGATCGCTTCGACCAGCACCTCGGCGCTGAGAGAGGCGCTGTCGGCCTTCTCCGGATCTTCAGCTGCCATGGTGGAGCTGAAGGGGAGGCTGAGGCCCATCGCCTCGAAGGCGGCGCTCATCGTGTTGGCGGTGAACATGCCGCCGCAGCTGCCGGCTCCTGGGCAGGCGTTCTTCTCGATCGCAGTAAGTTCGGCTTCATCGATGCGGCCGCCGCTGTACTGGCCCACCGCCTCGAAGGCGCTCACCACGGTGAGATCGCAGGCGCCGAGCTTGCCGGGTTTGATCGTGCCGCCGTACACGAACACCGAAGGGATGTTCATACGGGCCATCGCCAGCATGGCGCCGGGCATGTTCTTGTCGCAGCCCCCCACCGCCAGCAGCCCGTCCATGCTTTGGGCGTTGCAGGCGGTTTCGATCGAATCGGCGATCACCTCGCGGCTCACCAGGGAATACTTCATCCCTTCGGTCCCCATAGAGATGCCATCGCTCACGGTGATCGTGCCGAACATCTGGGGCATGGCACCCGCCAGCCGGGCAGCTTGCTCGGCCCGGCGCGCCAGATCGTTGAGCCCCATGTTGCAGGGGGTGATGGTGCTGTAACCGTTGGCAATGCCGATGATCGGCTTATTGAAGTCGTCGTCGCCGAAACCCACGGCCCGCAGCATGGCGCGGTTCGGGGAGCGCTGGATCCCCTGGGTGATGGCGGCGGAGCGCAACATGGCGGGCTGAGGCGTGACGTAGTGAAAGCTACCCACCGACAGGCCCTAAGGCCTCACACCTGGTCCGCAGACCTTGCTCAGCAGGTGGCACTCAGGGCAGCGGTTGGAGTTGCTCAAGCTGGCGACGCACCTCATCAATGGCCTTGTTGAGCTGATGGACCCGGTCCTGAAGATGGCGATCAATGGGGGCCTGAGCTGAAAAGGGGGTCGCTCGAAGCTCCTCTTGACGTTCCAGAGGGCTAGTTCGTGCAGGGGAACTGAGACGCATCGCCCGGTTCGGGCTGCGGTACTTGCGTCGGCGTTCCGCCTCCGTGAGCAACCACCAACCCAGACCGGCCGCTCCCAGAACAGCGCCACCAATGGCACTCAGCAGTAAGCCGCTGCCGGAGCTGGAGGATCGGTGCCTGGAATCAGCCATGACCATCGAGTTGCTCGCAAATCACCCTAGGCCTGTCACGCCATCGATTCCAGTGAAACGGCGGTCGGCATCCCCGAACCCCGGCAGTATTCGACCCTGCTGATCGAGCTCCGCATCAATGCAGGCGCAGTAAAGGTTGAGGTCCGGTTGCAGCTCCCCGAGGATCTTGAGCCCCGCTCCGGAGGCCACAAGGGTGATCAGCCGCAGCCGTTGACCGCTCACGCCGAGCTGGGCCAGCCGCTCGAGCACAACCAACAGCACATCGGCCGAGGCAACCTCTGGCAGATACAGCAACACTCCCACCCGCTCCGCAATGCTGTCGGGTAAGCCCGTGATCTCCCAGTCACGGCCTTGATCAGTTGCGACCGCGCGATTCGAAGCGCTCGCCGTCAGGGGGGCCAGAGCCGCTGCAGGCAACACCGTGCGGGCGCCCTCCCAGAGTCCCAGTCCGGCTGGCAGCAGGGGCAGGGCGAGCACCGGCACCGTGCCATCGATCACCTGCCCCTCGCTGGAGGCCAGGGGCGTCTGAACGGAGACCTGGCGCTGGGGCAACCAGTCCCTCACCGCCTCGTAGGTGAGCCAGCGGCCGAGTTCGACCACGGCTGTACTGAACAGCGGCGGGGGGGTGTTGAGATCCCGCAGCACCGTGAGCCAGTGCGCGATCAGGGGATGGGGGGGAACCACCACCCGCAGGGACATCGCCATACCTGCCATAACTAGGGCCAGCAGCGTACCGGCCGGGCCATGGACCAGGATCACACCACTGCCAATGGAACGACCCACCGATCTGCTCTGGAGGTGCTGCTGGTAGCGGTTCTGCCTCTCCTGATCCTGGTACTGATGGTCGCGGCCCCGATGACCTTTCCTGGGCCGGCCCACGCCATCACGGCTCCCGAGCTGCGAGGCCAACGCAGCCTGCAGGATCTCGAGCCCGACATGCACGGCCGCGATCTGCATCAGCAGGAATTCCTCAAGGCCCCCATGGCCGGCTTCAATCTGAGCGAGGCGGATCTGAGGGGTGCTGTGTTCAATGCCAGCAACCTTCGCGATGCTGATCTAAGCCATGCCGATCTAAGCGATGTGGTGGCGTTCGCCACGCGCTTTGATGGGGCTGATCTGCGGGGCGCCGTACTCCGTGACGCGATGCTCATGCAGAGCCACTTCCGCGACGCCCGCATTGAGGGAGCGGACTTCAGTGATGCCGTGCTGGACCTCCCGGAGCAGAAAGCCCTGTGTGCCCGCGCCACTGGCACCAACGACCTGACGGGCATCTCGACCCGTGACAGCCTGCGCTGCCGGGGCTGATCAGCGGCCGAGGCTCAGCACTCTTCTGGCTTCCCTGACCCTCCGGCGCTCTCCACCTAGAGTCCGGTAGATCGGTTTTGCAGGGGATCAGCCTGCGAAGGTAACGGGGAAAGCGCGGTGAGGGATCTCGATCCCGAATCCGGCACTGTCCCGCAGCTGTGAAGGTCACCCCGTGGCCCAGTCAGAACGCCCGCCGGTCCCATCCCCTCAGTCCGGCGCGGACCGGCTCTCACGATGATGCTCTTCCCCAAGTGGCTTCGGGGTATCCCGGCCATGGCTTCTGTTTTGCTCGCTCTGTTGGTTCCTGTGCTGGTGTTTGCACCGGCGGCTCAGGCGCACCACCTGATGCACCTCCTGCACCTCAAGCCCACACCCCTCACCGGTCTTTTCAGTGGCCTGGCCCATCCGGTGCTCGGACCAGACCATCTGCTTTTCCTGCTGGCCCTTTCCCTGGTGGGTCTTCGGCATCGTGCCGGTTGGATGCTTGCCTTGCTGGCCACCGGACTGGCCGGCAGCTGCCTCGGACTGGCTCTCCCTGGCCTACCTGCCGCTGAGGCGCTGGTGTCCTTCAGTCTTGTTGTGGTGGCCCTGATCCTGATCGCCGGCTGGGATCGCCGGCTTCTGCTGCCCGCCATCGGGTTGCACGGGTACGTGCTCAGCGGCACGGTTCTGGGTTGGAATGCCGCGCCGATCGCGACCTATCTGTTTGGTCTGATGATCAGCCAGGGAGCACTTCTCCTGCTGGCCCTAGGTGCTCTCAGGCACAGCGCAGCAGCCTGCAACGCCTCCACCCGAAACACATTGGCTGCTGTTCTGCTCGGTCTCGGAGCAGCCTGGACCTGGTCTGCCCTGGTCGGCTGAGATGGAGCGTTCGTCCTCGCGGCTGCCGGTCACGGTGGTCACCGGTTTTCTTGGCGCTGGCAAAACCACTTTGCTGCGCCATCTCCTGCTCCACAGCGGACTACGGCTTGCCGTGCTCGTCAATGAGTTTGGCGAGATGGGAATCGACGGCGACCTTCTGGCAGCGTGCGGGTTCTGCGAGGAGGAGGAGCTCGATGGCCGCCTGGTGGAACTGGCCAACGGCTGCCTCTGCTGCACGGTGCAGGATGAATTCCTGCCGACCATGACCCGGCTGCTGGAGCGCTCTGACGAGCTCGATGGCATCGTGGTGGAGACAAGCGGGTTGGCGCTTCCGAAACCTCTGGTGGCGGCCTTCGGCTGGCCCGCCATCCGCACTCGGACTCGGGTGCATGCGGTCGTGACCGTGGTGGACGGGGAGGCACTGGCCGCCGGCCATGTGGTCGGCGATGCGGAGGCCGTGGAAGCCCAGCGACTGGCCGATCCCAGCCTGGAGCATCTGCGGGCTTTGGAGGATCTGTTCGAGGATCAGCTCCTTGCGGCGGATCTGGTGCTGGTCAGTCGCGCCGATTGCCTGGAACCTGATCAGCTGAACGGGGTGATCGCCACTTTGCAATCGAGACTCCGTCCCGGCACAGCAGTCCTGCCCATGGCTCGGGGCTCCGTGGAAACCTCCCTGCTGCTGGCCACGGAGGACATCACTGCTTGCTCTGAGTCTCTAACGAGCAGCCCGGCCCATCAGCATCACGATCCGGATCATGACCACGGTGATCACCACGACCACCAACACGACCATGACCATGACCACGATCATGACCATGAGCATGACCACACCCATGTGGCCATGCATGCGGTCGTGGTGCGGCGCAACGGTCTCTGGGAACGGGAGTCACTGGAGCAACGCCTTCGCGAGCTGATCCGCTCTCAGCCGGTGCTGAGGCTAAAGGGGCGTTTGCACCAGGCTGGTCGGCGCCTGCCCCTCCAGATCCAGGCCGTTGGTCCGCGGCTGGAATCCTGGTACGAGGGCCAGGAGAACCGCGACAGCAAGGGAGCCCCGGCATCGGAACCCGGTCTGGAACTCGTGGTGCTGGGGGCTGCCGCCGATGCTGACCGGCTGGAGCAGGCCTTCGCCAACCTCTGAGCGGATGGCTGGCACCGTGATGGCGCCTCCAGCTGGCCTGCCTCTGTTGGCTTAGAGGAGTACTCCTTCAATCGAGCGGAATCGCTCCACGAGCACAGATGCCATCCCAGCAGAGGTCGCTCTGCTTCTCCCAGCGACTGGTGACCATTCGCCAAGGCCCGGCACCGCTGTGCAGGGTCACGGCTCCGCGGCCATCGTGGCGGAATTCAAGCCGCTGTTCACCCACCACGAGGGTCCAGTGGCTCCCCATCTGCACGACCTCCATCTTGCAGGGTTGCCATGCTCCCTTCCCCAGCCTGCATTGCAAGGGCACGGCCAGTGGTGAAGGGTCAGGTGTGGGTTCACCAGCCCTTGCGGGCCCGACGAGAAGGACGGTGGCCAGCAGGGTGATCAGGCCGGCTGTTCCGGAGCCAACAGCAGCCCTGGCCGAGATGGTGCCCACGGGGGGAGGAGGAAGGGGCTTCCTTCAAGCTGGCCGGCCCGTTGGAGCTCGGAGGGCCGGGCTGCCAAGATTTAACAAACCCGCCCATTGCCGGTGCCTCTCTTCCACGCTCGTGTTCTGGTTTCGCTGCGACCATCGGTGCTCGATCCCGCCGGAGAAGCGACCCGTGCCGCCGCCGAACGGCTCGGGGTCGAGGGGGTGCAGCGTCTGAGGATCGGCAAAGCGATCGAGCTGGAGCTGGAGGCCAGCGACCTGTCGGAGGCCCAGGCGAGGCTTGAGCTCTTGGCCGATCGCCTGCTCGCCAATCCGGTGATTGAGAACTGGAGCCTTGAAATCAAGGAAGGCGCAACCGGAGCGGTCGCATGACCGTGGGGATCGTGGTTTTTCCCGGCTCCAACTGCGACCGGGACCTCCGCTGGGCCCTGGAGGGTTGTCTCGGGTTGCCCACCCGCTTCCTCTGGCACGGGGATCAGGATCTGACAGGCATCGAGGCCGTGGTGCTGCCCGGCGGCTTCAGCTATGGGGACTACCTCCGCTGTGGCGCCATTGCTCGGTTTGCCCCGATTCTTCAGGAGGTGCGCCGATTTGCTGAACGGGGCGGCCCCGTACTCGGAATCTGCAACGGTTTCCAGGTGCTGACCGAAATGGGTCTGCTGCCAGGAGCTCTGACCCGCAACCGTGATCTCCACTTTCTCTGCCAGCCCTCAAAACTCTTGGTGGGTTCCACGGCATGCCACTGGATGAGGGGCTACACCGTCGGGGAACGGATCGAGTTGCCGATCGCCCATGGGGAAGGACGCTTCCAACTTGAGGACGACGAGCTTGACCGCCTTGAGCAGGCTGGCCAAGTGGTGCTGCGCTACGCCGCCAATCCCAATGGATCCGTGGGCGATGTGGCTGGGCTCACCAATGCCGCCGGCAATGTGCTGGGGTTGATGCCCCACCCCGAACGCGCCTGTGATGCTGTGATCGGTGGCATCGACGGCCGACGGCTGCTTGCTGCGGCGCTGGGTTGAGCCATGCGACGCAGGCGCCTGCTGTCAGCTCTGGCGTCAGCGGGTGTGGCGGGTCAGGCCAGCGCCGTGCTGGCAGGGATCCCGTCCTCCCTGGTTCGCCGAGGTACCCAAGTCCCGAGCAAAGCCGAGCACTCCAAGGCTCCACCACCGTTGCGGCCTGGCAGTCGTCTGGTTGCGGTGGCCCCCGGCACCTGGTGGGAGTCGCCGCAGCAGGAGGCCGAGCGGTTGCGCCTGCGCTGTGCGGCGGAAGGCTGGACCCTGGTGATTCCCCCTGAAGCCACCGGTCGCTGGCGTTGGTTTTCGGGACCGGATGCATCCCGGCGGACCCAGTTGGAGAGAGCCTGGGCGGATCCGACGCTGGACGCGGTGCTTTGCGTAGCCGGCGGCTGGGGCAGTGCACGGATCCTGGAAGCGGGCTGGAAGCCTGGTGAGCGTCCCGTCTGGCTGGTCGGGTTTTCCGACGCCACGGCCCTGCTGTTGGCGCAATGGGCGGCAGGCCTTGGCGGTGCCGTCCACGCCAGTTGCGGAGGCGATGAAGCCCAGTGGCAACGGTTGGTCCGACTGCTGCGTGGTGAGTCCCTCCCTTCCCTGGTCGGGACCGGCTGGGTGCGAGGCGTGGCCAGCGGACCGCTGGTGGTGGCCAATCTCACCGTGGCGACCTCGATGATCGGGACGCCCTGGTTCCCCCAGCTGAAAGGCTGTGTGCTCGTGATTGAGGATGTTGGGGAGGCGCCCTACCGAGTGGACCGGATGTTGACTCAATGGCGGACGGCTGGCCTGCTGAGTGAGCTTGCCGGCATGGGGGTCGGCCGCTTCAGCTGGAAGGAAGACGACGTGTTGCCGGGTGACCTGAGCCTGGAGGAGGTGCTGCAAGACCGCCTGGGGGATCTGGGTATTCCCGTCGTCGGGCAATTACCCGTGGGCCATGGACGCCCCAATCTGGCGCTGCCCCTGGGGAGGATCGGCGTGATTGATGGGGACGCCGGTCACCTGAGTGTTGTTTGAGCCCCGCCTGGTATGCAGCTTGTCGTTCCTGGAATGGCATCTGCAGTCCACCATCAATAAAAAAAGGGCCCTGGCAGGCCCTTGATCAGATTGGAGTGGTGGAAAGGGAGGCGTCCGGTTGAAGAACGACTCGCTTAACTCAATGAACGGCGGCGAAGAAATCCTTGCTCTTGACCGGGTCGGGATTCATGGTCTTTTCACCGGGCTGCCAGTTGGCAGGGCAGACCTCATCGGGATGGGATTGCACATACTGGAAGGCCTGCAGCACGCGGAGGGTTTCATCCACGCTGCGACCCACAGGCAAATTGTTGATGGTGCTGTGCATGATCACACCATCAGGATCGATGATGAACAGACCACGCAGGGCGATACCGGCGGACTCGTCAAGCACGTCGTAGGACGAAGCGATCTCCTTCTTGAGGTCAGCGACGAGCGGATAGGCGATGTCACCGAGGCCGCCGTTTTTCCGATCGGTCTGCACCCAGGCCAGATGGCTGAACTGGCTATCCACCGAAACTCCGAGAACCTCGGTGTTACGGCCGCTGAAATCAGCGTAGCGATCACTGAAAGCGGTGATCTCCGTAGGGCAGACGAAGGTAAAATCAAGGGGATAGAAGAACAGGACCACGTACTTGCCGCGGTAGTCGGAGAGCTTGATCTCCTTGAACTCCTGATCCACCACGGCGGTGGCGGTGAACTCGGGAGCCGGCAGACCGACGAGCCTGGTCATGGTGGTAAGAGGTTGGGCGGATGACTGGAAACTGAAAGGGCTTGATCGCTCGGAACCCTGAACAAAAGCTGCGGGGCTCGCAAGCGAAGTCGGACCGACTTCCAGTTGACCTCTTTACAACCTATCACAATTGCAGGGCCACCTGCTGTCGTGCGGCGCCATAGGCTCAGGTCAGCAACGTTCTTTTTCGATGGCCTGGGATCCTGCCGTGCTGCGCAAATACAACACCACGGGCCACTTCCGCCTGCTCAACCAGGTGCGCTCGGAACTCAAGGGCAATCCCCTGATCCGACCCAAGGCTGGGGAGACCGTGGGGGCCGCCAACCGCAGCCGCAGTCTCACGCGGGCTCTGGAGATTCGTGCCCAGGCAGGACCAAGCCGCAGCCGGCGGGCCCAGGCCAACGTCGAGGTGATGCTGGCTCCCCCCGAGCTGCGGAGTGAAGGGCCAAGCCCTCGGCAGAGTAGAAGCCCCTGGGAGTCGGCGATGCAACAGGACGAATCCGGATCTGAGACCCGCTGGACCCCAATAGCGTTGGGACCGGGCACCCCCACCCTTTGGGATGAAGCCGAAGCCGAGCAGCCCGGCGGTCCCGATAACGGCGGTGGCAGCTTCCGCGATCGGCTTAACGCCATCGAGATGCGTTAAGCAACTGCCGCCGGCATCCTAGTAGCCCATGAGATAACGCAACATTGACGCTGCATATCCAGCAATAAAAAACATCGGCAACGATGAAGTTGCCGATGTTTGTAACGTGAAACCAAACAAGAGTGGCTCGGGGGAGACTTGAACTCCCGACCTTGGGGTTATGAATCCCACGCTCTAACCAGCTGAGCTACCGAGCCGCGGTTTTGACATCGTAGAGGATGACCTCCCAGGTCAGGCTCGAGGGGGAAGGAAAAAGAGGGGGTTCATCGCCCCTTCACCAGCTGGATGGATCTCAAAATGCAGGTGGGGTCCAGTGCTGCGACCAGTGCTGCCCATCAGACTGATCATCTGGCCCTGCTCGACCACCTGACCTTCCCGGACCAGCAGATTGCTGTTGTGGCCGTAGCGGGTCATGCTGCCGTCTTCGTGGGTGATTTCCACGAGGTACCCATAACCACCGTCATGCCAACCGGCAAACGTGATTCGGCCCTTCGCCGCTGCCACAACAGGGGTGCCGACGTTGTTGGCGATGTCAATACCCTTATGCATGCGGCCCCAGCGCCAGCCGTATCCGGAGGTGAAGGCACCCTGGGCGGGCCAGATCAGATTGGGGGAGCCTCGGAGCACTCCTGCTGGGGGACGTTGCTCATTGCCGAATCTGGGGAGTTCAGGCCAGCTGAGACCACCACTCCCAACAGGGGCGAGACCGAGGAGCAGGCGGGAGCGTCCTGGGGAAGACTGGGCCACCTGAACCTGGCTTCCCACAACGAGCCTGGCGGTTTCCAGACCCGGATTGAGTTGCAGCAGTTCGGCGATGGTCAGGCCATGGCGCTGAGCAATCTTTAGGAGGGTGTCTCCCAGCCTCACGACCGCAGACATGCCCAGGGGCGGGGGGGGCGGCAGTTGCTGGGGACGACGAACCGCGTCGATATCAAGGGCAAGCAGATCTGACCCGGATGGCCGTGACCCCGAAGAATGGTGAGTAGGAAGAAGGGGTCCTGATGTACCCAGCTCACGCTCGGGTCTGGAGATGTCTTGAGGTGCCTGGGCACTTGAGGACTGCGCAGGGGCCACTGCGGTGGATTCAGGGTTCCAAGATGAGGAAACCTCTAGAACACTGGGATCGAAAGGAGGAACCCCTGGATTTTTGGCCACAGCAGCAACCAACGGCAGCAGCGCTGGAGTGGCAAGGGCCAGGGGTAACAACAATCGGGAAGGCTTCATGCAGAAATTCACCCGACGGACAAGACCCGATGGAGAAGCCAACATCCCCGGGCCGCGCAGACAGTAGCGCTTGGAACTCCAGGGATCAAGTGTTCCTTGAGACCAATGGAAGCTTAGGGAGGCTCCACATCTGGTGTTTTCGGGTCAGAAGCCGCTGCCGATGGGGCCTGGAAGCTCCTCCCCGACGCGGTTGAGCTGCCGGATCGCCTCGAACAGCACCACCCCGACGGCCACCGAAAGGTTCAGGCTGCGAACCCCGGCTTGGCCGTTCCTGGCCGCGATGGGAAACGGGATGGTGAGCCGATGGTCCGCACACTGGTGGAGCTCATGGGGCAGACCATCGCTCTCGCGCCCGAACAGAAGCCAGTCATCCGCCTGGAATTGGAAGTCGGTGTAGGGCGCGCAGGCATGGCTGCTGAGGGCGACCAGACGCCCTCCGCACTGCTGGCGTGTCGACTGGAACGCATCAACATCGCTGTGGCGCTGAAGGCGCACCAGAGGCCAGTAGTCCAGTCCGGCTCTGCGCAGTTGACGGTCATCGATGCTGAACCCGAGCGGTTCAATGAGGTGGAGCTCGCAGTCGGTGGCGGCACAGGTGCGGGCCACATTGCCCGTGTTGGGGGGAATCTGGGGCTGAAACAGGACGATCCTGGGCATGGGCGCTGGTGTTGGGCCTGTCAAAGGCCTTGGAGATGGGCCTTGGAGATGGGCCTTGGAGATGGGCCTTGGCGATGGATGATCGGTGATTCAGGGAGGGATCACGTCGCCCGGTCAGGCTTCCCCGGGGACCGGCAGGGAGATCTGATGCCATGGCAGAGCACGGCCCTGGATCACCAACCAGGAGGCATCCGCTGTCGCCGCCAGCCTCTGCTGGACAACCCCAAGGCGCTCACGGAAGCGTCCACCCAGGGCGGTGGCGGGAACCACGCCCCAGCCACATTCCTCACCAACGACCACCAACCTCCCGGCTGCGGTGTGGGTCACCGCGACAAAGTCATCCAGGATCGCGCACCATTCGGCAGACTCCCGTTCCAGATGGGCAGCCACCCAGGTTCCGAGGGAATCCACAAGCGCCACCTGCTGGGATTCCAGCCGATCGAGGGCGGGGCTGAGTTCGCCACCGACTTCCCAGAGCTGCCAGCCGGCAGGTCGACGCTGCCGATGTCGATGCAACCGCTCCTGCCAGTCGGCATCCTCAGGTAGCTGCGGACCGGTGGCCACATAGATCACCGAAAGCCCGCTTTCGTGGGCGAGATGTTCGGCCCAACGACTCTTGCCGGAACTGGCCGGGCCACTGACCAAAGTGAAACGGGGGAGATCAGCCACCACCATTCATGTTGCGCAGGGTGGCAACGGAGGAAGGCGAAACACGATTGAGATAGCGGAAAATCCAGTATTTGAAAATCGTAGCGAGAACCACAGGGAATGTAGCGATGAACAACATGATAAAGTTCTCCTTGGCAGGCAAGCCAAGGTGATGGGCAATACCATCGAGCAATACAGTCCAGCCCTCAGGGCTGTGAAAGCCAACAAAAATATCTGTGGCAAGAATAATCGTGAAGGCCTTGGCACTATCGCTAAGACCATAAACCACCTCATCTATGAAGCCGCGAAGGATCTGAATGTCTCGTTGACCGAACAGGCATACAAGGACAAATCCAAGAAATGCTGCAACGTCTGCAAAAACATTCTTGATGGAGTGTGTACTCTGCTCTTTGGAGTTTTCCTGCAGCTCCTTAGCTTTCTCGGAAAGGCGTAGTTGCAGTTCTTCCTTGCTAGGGCTGGGTTCGTTATTAATTAGTGCTTCAAACTCTAGCTCCTCCTTGTAAGAGCGCAGTTCCTGCACGGCACGCTCCTGCAGATGGGGACGCGGAGAGCTGAGCAGACTGGATTTCGGAACAAGATGATCAACCAGCGGTGAAATCAGATAGGTACGGCTTACCTGCTGAACCAGAATTGGTACAAGGATCATCAGCAGCAGGATCCTCAGAGAGACCAGCGTTGAATCGCGGCGACGGCGGAAGCCGGCCACCACACTCGCTTCGGCATCGGGATCAAGCTGGCGGCGAACCTGATCGACAACTCCCAGGAGGCTGCGGGGCAACACTTCGGGGGTCCGGCTCAGGCTCGGCAAGGGTGCGCGGCGCGGGTCATAGCGGCTCATCACCGATTCGATCAGCTGGAGCTGGCGCAGTTCCTGTCCTGAAAGTTCCAGCCGGTAAGGCTCCACCGTGTTGAGGGCCTGCTGACAGACCTGCGAAGCGGCGCGAAATCGGCGCAGCAGCTGAGCCTGTACTGGTTTCGGCACCGGCAGTTCCAGTTCGGCGCGAACCGGTCTGTCGTTGTAATGGTCAAGCTCGATGCTCTGGATCTGCAGGGCAGCTTCGTAGCCGCGCTCAAGATCACTGCTTAGATCACGTGCCTTCGCTTGTCCGAAGGTTCCGATCCAGTCGGTGAGGCCCATGGCGTTGTTCGATCAGCTCAGGAGGGAAGGATCAGCGCGAGAAAACCCACCAGGTGAGAATCGGCACCACCGAACCCACCACCAGAAGAACCACCACCCAGGTGAAGCCGTTGCTCTGTTGTGTTTCCTCACGGGTGGGAATATTGCTGGTCACCACCGCTTCCTCGGCGACTTCTGGTTCACCAGGATCTTCCCCTCCGCGCAGCACCGTGGCCAGCCGTGTCAGGCCATCAAGGCTTGCCTGCCGGTAGCGGTTGCCCTCCCTCAGGGGAATGGCCATGGAGGTTCGAGCGGTGCTCCTCAAAAGTTCAGCGGGCAGTTGGCGCTCCAGCGGTTCGGAGACAACGATTGATGCAGCCTTGGTCTGCGTGTCGACCAGAACCAGAAGCAGGGGATCTTGTCCATTGGCGCTTGTCTCGCCCGGTTGGCTCCAGCGCTTGAGCAGATCCTGCCCGAGTTGATCAAGGCTTAGGCCGTAATCCAGTCGGTTGAGCGTGACCAGGCGTGCGTCCACTCGGTCGGACCGGAAAGCAGCCAGTTCCTTCTCGATTTCTGAGCGCGACGCACGGCTGAGCACATCAGCGGAATCCAGGACGGGCGAGGTAGGCGGACTGGCCGGGAAGTCGTTGACTGACACGGCAAAAGCCGCCCCGACTGGAGCCAGAACCAGGAGTGGAGCCAGCAGAAGGGGGAGCAGGAGGCGGCGCACCAACGAACGGGTGGCGGCAAGAACAAGGGAGGGCATCAATGCGGAAGCACAGGCCTGGGAAGCGCCTCCAGTCTGCAGCCAGCGGGCCTGCCTGTCGCGCCTCGGGCATCGTGGTGGAATTCATGATCGCCCCCGGCATGGCCCTCCCTGCCCCCGCCCGCACCGCTCTGCTTCTTGGTGGGCTAGGCCTCTCGTTGGCGGTGATCAATCAGGCCACAGCCCCGAGCCTGGATCCAGCTCTGCAGAGAGCTTCGGTGCTGGCTGGGATTTTGTCCGTTTTGTTGATGCTGGCAGGGGCGCTCTGGGAGCGGGTGCTGCCGCCAGCAAGCCAGCGCACCGAACTCCAAGGGCAGGAAGGGCTGATTCTTGATGACGAGCTTCCCAACCTCCTGCGGGAGGAACTGGCCTGGGGAAGCGCCATGCTGCTCACGGCCACTCCGGCGGCGGTGGTGGCCCTGCAGCAGGGAACGCGCACGTTGCTGCGTCGCGGCTTGCTTGTGGATACACCCTTTCAGCCAGGGACGATCTGTGCCCAGGCGCTGGAACGCCAACGCCCCATCTCCCTGGTGGACCTCTCGCTCTATCCGGGCCGGGAGGAGTTCGAGAGCTTGCTGGCCGATCTTCCTGCCGTCGTTGTCCAGCCTGTCGGAGCGGAGAGCGTCCTGGTGGTGGGCGGCTGGTCACCCCGCTGCTTCGACCGCGGCGATCTGACCTGGATCGAAGGCTGGGCCCGCAAGCTCAGCGTTGTGGTGGTCCCGTCAGGGCGGATCACGGACGCCGCTGCGGAACCTGAAATCGACTCATGACCCTTGCCCCTGGGGCGCTGATGGTGATGGTCCCCGCTTGACCCAGAATGCCCTCGAGGTGCTCGGCCCGGCTGATCTGCCGGTTAGCCTGGCGCTGCAGCAGCACCGATCCCTGGGCTTCCACCGCTCCGCTACGCCAGTTCCATTGGCAGCGTTGGGCTTTGAGAAGGTCACCGGGTTGCTCGACGTGACACTGCGCCGCGATCACGGCCAGGGATTCGTTGCCCAAAACCTTGAGGCCTGTGCCGGTGGCCTTCAGGGCCCCGTGGTTCAGGCTGAAGGGGAGCTCCGTCCTGCCCGATTGGGCCGCGAGATCCAGCTGCACATCGCGGGTCTCCAGGTTGTCCGCTTGAGCGGGGTCCTCGAAATGCACCGCTCCAAGCAAGGTATAAGTCTGGCTCTGGGTGTTCCCCTGGAGGCGTTCGGCGCTGAGGCGTTGGGGGAGGGTTCCTGTGGGTGCGCCGGTAACCAGTCGCTGCCCCAGCACCGGGCCGTCGGCTTCTAGGGCTCCGGTGGATGGTTTCCAGGTGAGCTTGCTGACCTGAACGGTTGTTTCCGGAGAATCCTGGGGAAGCGAACTGAGCGGGTTGAACGGTTTCGCCCAGCGATCCAACCGTGGAGAACCAAGGAGTTCGAGCGTGTCGGCATCAAAACGGAACCGGGCCCGATCGGCACGCAGACGGCCCTGGTGGTCGTAGACCACCGGTGCACGATCCACGAGCAGCAGTTTCTGGTGAGGCAGCCAGCGGGCACGGGCCGCCTGAATCAGCACCGCGGGTTGGCTCAGACGTTCCACCCGCAGATGGCCCTCCAGAAGGATGGCCTGGCCATCGCTGATCACCGTCCCGCTGTCGGCTTGAAGGCGATACAGGGGTTTGCCGTTGGCATAGATCACACCTTTCGGGCTTTCTGCCCTGGCGATCCGCCGGCCAATGTCGTAGCGCGCTTCCGGGCTGGTGAGTTCCCAGGCCGGACGGCCCTGGGGATCCTGCTGGCGGAGGTCCAGGGAGCGAAACACGAAGGGTGGAGTTTCGTCATTGAGCTTGCTCTGCCGCGAGGCCTGACATCCCCCCAGCAGCAGCAGAGCCAGCGTCAGGCCGGCGGCGAAAGGAAGGGCGCGGGTCACAGGGGCGAATCCAGCTCTAGCCTTTGCATCACCGGCTTCGGTTCGGGGAGTGGACTGCCACTGGGCAGCCTTCCCCAGTGAAGCGCGTCAATCCAGCCGAGCCCGTCCACTCCGTTGGGAAGGCCAGAAGATGCAGAAGCCCGCCCTGACTCCAGGGGTGTCAAGCCGAGCTGCTCCAGCATCCGTGCCGCCATCTCCGGCAGCAGCGGGGTCAGCAACAGGGCCACCCAGCGGGTGGTTTCCAGAACGGCATAGAGGTCCTCACCCACGCTGGGGCGATTCTCCTCCTGTTTCATCTGCTTCCAGGGTGCCCGATCGTTGAGGAAACCATTCGCCTCGGTGGCCAGCCCAACAATGGCCTCCGCCGCACGGCGGAATTCGAAGTGCTCCAGGGCTTCGATCACGGTCAGCTCGGCACGGCCAGCAACCAGGGCCAGCGCATGGTCACCAGCAGAGGCAGCACCAGCGGGTGGAACGGCACCATCGAACCATTTGCGCGCCATGGAGGTGGTGCGATTGAGCAGGTTGCCGATGGTGTTGGCCAGATCATTGTTGACCAGATCCGTGAACCGTTGCTGCTGGAAATCACCATCGTCGCCGAAGGGGATGTCGCGGAGCAGATACCAGCGCACCGCATCACGGCCACAGCGCTCAAGCAACACCTCAGGATCGAGCACATTGCCGAGTGACTTGCCCATTTTCTGACCTTCGCGGGTCAGAAAGCCATGCCCGAAGACAGCCTCGGGCAGGGGGAGATCGGCTGAGAGAAGCATGGCGGGCCAGAAGACCGCATGGAAGCGCAGGATGTCCTTGCCGATCACGTGCACCTGTGCTGGCCAACCTCGCTCTTTGAGGAGGTCGAGCTCGATCGGATCTTCAGGATCAAACAGAGCCGAGAGGTAGCCGAGCAGGGCATCAAACCAGACGTAGAAGGTATGGCCTGAATGGCCTGGCACGGGAATACCCCAGGGAAGATTCTGACGAGAAATGGAGAAGTCCTTGAGCCCACCGGCCACGAAATTCTCGACCTCACGGCGGCGGGTAGCAGGGGCGACGAAGCCGGGCCGGCTGACCAGCGCTTCGATGGCAGTTTGATAGCGGGAGAGTCGAAAAAACAGATTCACCTCATCACGCCATTCCAGAGGGCGAAGGTGGATCGGGCAATCCGGTGCCGCAGCGTCGGCGGGGTGGTCCTTGAATTCTTCGCAGGCCACGCAGTACCAGCCCTGTTGCCGCCCCTCGATCACATCGCCGTTGGCCTCGACCCGCGCGAAGAAAGCTTCCACCAACTTGCGGTGGCGGGGATCGGTGGTGCGGATGAAACGATCGTTGCTGATCTGCCAGCGACGCCAGAGATCGCGATACCCCTCACTCACCACATCGCAGTGAACCTGGGGTGAGACCCCGGCGGCTTCAGCAGTGCGCTGGATCTTGAGACCGTGCTCGTCACAGCCGGTGATGAAGTGAACATCCTGACCACGAAGCCGCTGAAAGCGGGCGATCGCATCACAGGCCAGGGTGGTGTAGGTGCTGCCGAGGTGGGCCCGATCGTTGACGTAATAAAGCGGCGTAGTGAGGGTGTAGGGCATCGGGGAGGGCGGCGGCTCTGGCGGACAAGGGCGGTGCGGGCCGGGCGCTGATCGGATCGATGGGTCCGATCGACCACCGTTCTGATCCGATCAGATCAGGGAGCGCTTCAGGACCAGGATTGATCAGGCGTTGAGCCCGATCGTGGGCCGGCTCAGTGCTCATTGCGGGACTCCATGCCGCGCCCGAGAGGTGGCGCTCATTGGAAAGGCCGCATGAACGGAGCCGGATCGGCCGTGGGGTTGGCACCAGAGCCATGCGGCGATCTTACTGAGGGCGCCCAGGCTGGCCGGCCCTGGCGCTGGCCCCTGGCGTGCCTGGCCAGGCCCCCTCCCCGCTTGCAATGGGGAGATCATGCTTCAGGCCTCGCGATGGCGTTGGAATCCACCCAGCAGACTGCCGTTCTGGTGTGGGGAGGCGGAAGCGGAGGAGTGGCGGCCGCGATCCAGGCGGCCCGCTCCGGTGCCTCAACCCTGCTGCTCACCCCCGGGCCTTGGCTGGGCGGGATGGTGAGTGCCGCCGGGGTGTGCTGCCCCGATGGCAACGAGCTCACGCCCTGGCAGACCGGGTTCTGGGGTGCCCTGCTGCGCAGCCTGGCCCAGGAGGAGATGGGCGGCCTGGATCACAACTGGGTGAGTTGCTTTGGCTATCGGCCCGCCACAGCGGAACGGATCCTGCGGAGCTGGGTGGACGCGGAATCTTGGCTCCGCTGGTGGCCCGGCTGCCGGGTGTTGGAGATGGAACGGGAGGGAGCTCGGATCAGCCGGGTCTTGGTGGAGCGCCAAGCGGCACAAGGGAAGAACGAGCGGATCACCATTCAGCCGGATCTGGTGATCGACGGCAGCGATCGCGGCGACCTGTTCCCCCTGGCGGCTGCACCGTTCCGGTTCGGCTGGGAGACCCGCGAGCTGTGGCAGGAACCCAGTGCTCCACTGGCCGCCGAGCTGGAGCGGCCCTTTTTCCGGGACCAGCCTGTGCAATCTCCCACCTGGGTGGTGATGACCCGGCTGGCGACTCCCGATTCCCTGGCTTCCCACCAACCGTCCGAAGGCGGCCCCGAGCCACCGACTTCGCTGCCTGCCCCCTTCACAGGGGCCTGCGATGCCTTCGGCCTGCCCCGCACCCTCTGCTACGGCCGCCTGCCCGGAGGAGTCGTGATGCTCAATTGGCCGTTGCAGGGGAATGACTGGCATCAAGGACTGGATCGGGCCTTCGCGGTCGATGCCGCCGCCGATTTCCCCGCCAGCCCGCTTGAGCGCGAGCTGGCCGAAGCCATGCAGCAACACAGCCTGGCATTCGAAAGGGTTCTGGTTAAGGCCAGTGGCGGGGAGCTGATCCGTGGCGGTCACTTCCCCACTCGAGATGCAGCCATGAGCGGATCTCTGCAAGGAGATGAAGCCCTGGCGCTGATGCCCTACTGGCGCGAAGGACGTCGGATGGTGGGCCAGGAGCTGGTGCTGGAGCAGCATCTGTTGCCCTCCGGTCAGGGGGCGTGCATCGCCCCGCCGCGCCTGGATGCGAGCGGCCGCAGCGATTCCATCGCAGTGGGCAATTACGCCAACGACCATCACTACCCTGGGCCGGACTGGCCCCTGGCGCCCAAAAGCTGCCGCTGGGGCGGACGCTGGAGTGGCACGCCGTTCACCATTCCCTACGGGGCCCTCGTGAGTGCCGGGGTGGACAACCTGCTGGCTGCCGATAAGTGCTTCAGCGTGAGCCATATGGCCAATGGTGCCACCCGTTTGCAGCCCCTCATCCTCAACATCGGCCAGGCCGCCGGGCTGGCCGCAGCCCTCTGCGTGCAACGGGGTCTGAGGCCCTGCGACCTTCCCGTGGCTGAGCTGCAGGAAGCCTTGATTAGCGATCCGATCGCGCCTGCAGGTCCGTTCCCACTCTGGGACTTCGCCTGGCATCATCCCCGCTGGGCGGATGCCCAGCGGGCGGTGTTGTCGGATCCCGGACGGCTCGATCGGCGCGGCAGGGTTCTCGATGCACCAGGGCAATGGACTGTCGGGGATCCCGGCCGGGCCCCACGGGAGCCGGGTGAACAGCTCTGGCAAGGGGAACTGGTTCCGGACGGGTCGGGTGGCTTCCTACTTCACACCGCTGGGACAGACTGGCCCGTGATCACCCTGGAGCCAGCGCTGAACTCCTGGTTGCAAGCCCTGGAGCGACCCACCCCGGTGCGGCTGATCGGCTGCGCCAACCCCTGGGGCCCCTGGCTGCGGGTGAACAGGCTGGTGGACGTCTGAGCCAGCGAGCCTGGCTGCATGCGTCCTGATTGGCCATCTGCTTGCGCTGCCAAGCATCGCAGCCAAACGTTTTAGACAAACGTTCAGCGAATCGGCTCAGCCAACCGCCTCCAGCCGCAGCTGATCGCGTAGCGAATCCACCTCCACCAGCCGCACCACCAGGGAATCGGCGGGTTCACTGCGGGGAGGACAGATGCAGGGGAGAGACTGACAGAGGTCCTCCAGCCAAACCAGAGCGAGCTGGTGGTCCTGGCGCAGCCAGCGCAGGAACTGCCCGGGCCACTGGCGCTGGTCCTGCTGCTCAAACCACACCTGCAACCAGTGGCGCTGGTCCTCCCGGCCGATCTGGATGCCCTGGCGGAGCGGAATTTCCAAGTCCTGCACCAGGCTCGCCACGGCATGTTCTGCCAGCGGCTCCCGCCCATCCAGCAGGGCCTGCAGCTGGCGCTGCACTAGGAGATCCCCGTAGCGGCGGATCGGAGAGGTGGCCTGCACATAGGCCGGCAAGCCCAGGCTGAAATGGGGGGCGGCCGTGGTGCCGATCAATCCGCGGCTCAGGCAACGCTTGATGGCCGCATGTCGCACCGGTCCGGCCGGGAGCTGATCCAATTCGGTGGGAGACGGGAGGGCGCAGGCGGCTTGGCTCCGGTAGGGCAGAGCCAGGCCATGCCGCATCCCACGATCAGCCACTAGGGCCCCGGCGAGCACCATGGCTTCTGCCACCATCCGACGCGAGGTGGAGGGTTCCACCACCTCCACCTCGGCCCGCTCGCCCCGACAACGGATGCGTCCTTCGGGATCCTCGAGCTGCAGGGCACCCTGGGCGCTGCGCCAGCGGCGTCGAGTATCCAGGAGAGCGTGGATGGCCAACAGATCCGCTTCCTGGGGGGGAGCCAACTCGATCAGTTCGTCGGCATCGGCATAGGAGAGGCGGTAGGCGGGGCGGATCCAGGTGCGCTCGAGGCCATCGGCACGCACGCTGCCATCCTCATCGAGCTCGACCCAGAGACTCCAGGCAGCGCAGCGCTCCCCACTGCGGAGGCTCATCGGACCATGGGCCAGCTGGGGCGGGAACATCGGCCGATTGCCCTGGGCCAGGTAAAGAGTGGAAGCCCTGCGTCGCGCCTCTAGGTCGAGGGGCGTGCCGGCGGACACCAGCCGATCCGGATCGGCGATGTGGATCCACAACCTGCGGCGGCCTTCGGCCGTGGTCTCGAGGGCCAGGCCGTCGTCGATGTCACGGGTGTCCTCGTCGTCGATCGTGACCACGTGCTGATCACTCCGGTCGATGCGGCTTTCGTCGCCGGGACGGGTGTCTGCCGCTTCCTGTACCAGACGATCCGCCTCCGCCAGGAGCTCATCGGCGAACCCCAGCTGCCAGGCGCTGGCCTCGAGGGAGGGGAGATGGTGCCTCTCCCACTGACCCAGGTCGACCAGGAGGTGACGGATCGCGCCGGGTTCGGGATCGATGGATCCCTCCCGCAGCAACTTCAGGAGTTCAGGGGGGAGGGGCTGGTCAGTGTCCCCGGCGGCCCAACGGCGCAGGAGGCCCAACTCGCCCTCCTGCTCCAGACTGAGCGTGTCGGCTTCGATCGGCTGGCGAGCCAGCAGGAGGTCGCGCCATTGGTCACGCCGTAGAGATTGGAGTCTCTGGCGGTGGCGTTCCTGGCGCAGCGGGCGAAGCTCGGCCGCAGAGCGCAGTTCGAGCCGGCCCTGGCGGCAACGGAACAGTGTCTGGTCGCCTTGAAGCCAGAGCCAGCAGGCTGCCAGCAGGCTGGGATCGGATCCATTCCCCAGCAGACCCGCCAAGTCCTGCAGGGTAGCTGCAGGGGCAGAGGGATCCTCGCTGAGAAGCAGCCAAGCCTCCCCGAAGGATCTGGCGGTCGGCCTGGCGGTGCTAAGCGCCGCGGGGGAGAGGGTCCAAGGGGCATCTGAGAGATGCCGGGGAGGCTGCGCAAGGGAAGTGGGAACTGCAGCGATCAACTCGAGATCCCGGCAGGGAACCTGTTGCTGGCGTGACTCAAATCCAACGCGAAGCTCAACTCGATTGCCGCGTACACCTTGCACAACGGCCAGGTGATGGCCTCGGGGATCACGGATCCCGACGAGGTCACCGCACTGAGGGTTGGGAGAGTGGGACACCCCAAGAACTCCGGGGATCAGCCCTCGGGGTTCACGAACGGCAGGAGGGCCACGATGCGGGCGCGTTTCACGGCGTTGGTGAGATCGCGCTGCTGCTTGGCCGTCAGACCGGTGAGCCGGCGGGGAAGGATCTTGCCGCGTTCGGTGATGAATTTCTTCAGCAGATCGACATCCTTGTAGTCGATCGGATCACCGGGCTTGATCGGCGAGAGACGCTTCTTGAAGAACGAGCTGGACATGGGAGGGAGAACGGTGAGACTGTGAAGAGTTCTGCAGCGGCTCAGCTGGAGGGGCCAACAGGAGCCGTCGGTGGGAAACCTGTTTGGGGCTTGGCGACCCTGGGCAACTCCCTTCGTGGGAAAGCCTTGGGCCGGTGGAGCGATCTCAGGCCTAAGAGCAGGAGAAGGCCATCTCGCCGGCTTCCGAACAACAGGAAAGTGGGAGAGATTCAGGCCGGATCCAACGGACTGGCCCAGGCCTCACTTGATTTCCTTATGCACCGTGGACGAGTTGCAGTGGGGGCAGAACTTCTTCAGTTCCAGCCGTTCAGTGGTGTTGCGGCGGTTCTTCTGGGTGGTGTAACGGGACACGCCAGGAGACCGCTTGGCGGGGTTGGACCGGCACTCGGTGCACTCAAGAGTGATCACGAGCCGGACGCCCTTGTTTTTAGCCATGGAAGGACGTTGCGCCGCTGAGCGAAGCGAAGTGACAATTGCCAACCATACCTTGTGATGGTTCGATCCTCCCCAGCGCAGCTCTGGGTGACCACCAGGTCGTCCTTTAGGTCAGTTCTGCAGTGAAAGGGCTTTGATGTTCGCTGCGACGGCTCCTTAGGATCCGGCCCTGATCAGAACGCAGCGGTCGGATGAGGGTTTCGCTCCAGTGGCTCCGGGAACTCGTGCAGGTCGAGCCGGAGGCCCTCGAACCAGAGCGGCTCGCCGAGCGCCTCTCGATCGCCGGTTTTGAGGTGGAATCGATTGAGGATCTCGCCGCGCGGGCGGCCGGGGTGGTAGTAGGGCGGGTGGAGCAGCGGGAGGCCCACCCCGCTGCCGACAAGCTGAGTGTTTGCCGGGTGCAGGTCGGGTCGGAGGAGTCCCTTCAGATCGTCTGTGGCGCTGCCAACGTGCGCGCCGGTATCCATGTGCCCGTGGCCCTGGTGGGTGCCACCCTTCCTGTGGTAGGCCTCACGATCAAACCCGCCGAACTGCGGGGCGTGGCCAGCAGCGGCATGATCTGCTCCCTCCAGGAACTGGGGATCAGCGGAGGCGTGGATGGGATCGCCATCCTCGACGACCTTCTCGATATGGTCCCGCCACTGGGCACACCGATCGGCCCCTGCTTCGGTCTCGATGACCAGGTTCTGGAGCTGGCGATCACCGCCAACCGACCGGATGGTCTCTCGATGCAGGGAATTGCCCGGGAGGTGGCGGCTCTCTGCGGGGGCACCACCCGCTTCCCGGAGACCTCCCCTGTGTTGGCCTCCACAGCCCTCAAGGCGAGCGCAGCCGATCAGGCGACGATGGAGGCCGGCGGACTGTTCAGCCTCACGGCACTGAGCGACCTGAACGTGGCTCCATCTCCTCGCTGGCTGCAGCAGCGGCTCGAGCGAGCCGGGGTGCGACCGATCAACAACGTGGTGGACATCACCAACCTGGTGATGCTGGAAACGGGCCAGCCCTTGCACGCCTTCGATCGCTCCAAGCTGTCTTCCGCCGCGGGGGGTGTGGCGGAAGCGGATGCTTTCGGACTGCGCCCGGCCCGGCCCGGGGAAGTTCTGCGCACCCTCGACGGGGTGGAGCGGAGCCTGGATGGCGAAGCCCTGGTGGTGACCCACACCGATCGTCCCATCGCCCTGGCCGGCGTGATGGGGGGCCTGGAGGAGGCGGTCAGCGACACCACCCGAGAGATCTGGCTGGAGGCCGCGGTGTTCGAGCCTCAGGCCGTGCGCCGCTCCGCCCGCAGCGTGGGCCTGAGGACGGAAGCCAGCAGCCGTTTCGAGAAGGGCCTTCCCGCTGAAGCCACCCTGGCCGCCAGTGACAGGGCTGTTGAACTCCTTCAGCAGCTGGCCGGTGGCCAGGTGGGTGAGCGCTGGCTGCATCGCCGAGCCATGGCGGAGGTCCAGCCACTCATCCTGCGCCGTGATGCCCTGCACAACCTGCTGGGGCCGGTGATGGTGGCCGGCGAAGCTGAGGATCTCGATGACACGGACATCGAGCGCACCCTTGTGGCCCTCGGTTGCAGCCTCAGCCCCTCTGAGGAAGGTTGGGCGGTGGTGGTTCCGCCAGCCCGGGCGATGGATCTGCGGCGGGAGGTGGACCTGATTGAGGAGGTGGCAAGGCTGGTCGGCTACGACCGCTTCGCCGCCCATCTGCCCGATCCGCTCGAACCCGGTGGTGCCGAACCGGCCCAGCGCCTGGAACGACGGCTGCGGCAGTCCCTCTGTGCCGCGGGTCTGCAGGAGACCTGCGGCTTTTCGCTGGTGGCCGCTGCTGAGGGCCGTGTGCCGCTCGCCAACCCGCTGCTGGCCGATTACGGCCATCTGCGCGACAACCTGCACGAGGAATTGCTCGAGGCGGCCCGCCGCAATCTGCAGGCATCCCGACCCGGATTCTGGGCCTTTGAAATCGGCCGGGTGTTTGCAGCACAGGGAACTGAGATCCTGGAGCGCAACCTCCTGGCCGGTGTGATCGCCGCTGAGCGCCGCGCCGAACGTTGGAGTTCCAGTGGCAAACCCCGCCCCCTTGATTACTACGAAGCTCGGGGCGTATTGCAGTCAGGGTTAGAGGTGCTGGGTCTTGCCATTCAGGATCGCGTGCTGAGCCCGGGGGATGCACCGCAGGATCTGCTCCATCCGGGCAGGAGTGCCACCCTCGTGCTGGAGGGTCGCCCGGTGGGCTGGTTCGGCCAGCTCCATCCGGCCCAAGCCGCTGAACGGGACCTGCCGGAAGCCACCCATCTCTTCCAGCTTGCCCTGGATCCCCTGCTCACGGCTGCCAGTCGCCCGTCGCGCGTTCAACCCGCCTTCCGGCCCTTTGCCACTGTTCCAGCTTCCGAGCGGGATCTGGCGCTGGTGGTCAAGAGCTCCGTATCAGCCGCGGAGTTGCTCGGGGCGATGCGCAAGGCTGGACGCCCCCTTCTGGAGCAGGTCGAACTGATCGACCGCTACGAAGGAAGCCAGGTGGAACCAGGACATTGCAGTCAGGCCTTCCGACTCCGCTACCGGGACCCCGCTAGGACGCTCACCGATGCGGAGGTGGAGGACACCCATGCGAGGGTTCGCCAGAGCCTGGATAAACAGTTCGCGGCTCAGTTGCGCAGCTGACGTCGCCACACATCCGTCACTGGGTCTGACTCGGTGCTTCAGGGTCGATTCAGCGGCGCTGCAGCACAGCCAGGCACTCCACATGGCTGGTGTTCGGGAAGAAATCGATCGGCTGAACGGATTCGATTGTGTAAGGGCCTTGATCGCGCAGCCGGGCCAGATCCCGGGCCAGGGTGGCCGGGTCGCAGCTCAGGTAGGCGATCCGCGGCGGACAGGCCTCAATGATCGCCGAGAGAACATCGGCCTCGAGACCTTTTCGCGGGGGATCAACAAAGAGCTTGGCGACGGCAGCCGAAGGCTCCCTCAGCCGCTCAGCCAGCACGGCCCCGACAGGCGTGCATTCGAAGCGGGCACGATCCTCCAGGCCGTTGAGACGGGTGTTGCGGCGTGCCAGGTCCACCGAGGCCGCGTGTTGCTCAAGGCCATGCACCCGCCAGCCCTGGCGGGCCAGGGGGAGCGAATACGTGCCGATGCCGCAGTAGGCATCCACCAGGTCCCCGGGCTGGTCTTCGATCTGGGGTTGGAAGGCAGCCTGCAGCAGGGGCACCACCACCTCGGCCTGGTAGGTGTTGACCTGGAAGAAGGTGTCCGCGCCGATCCGGTAGCGGAGCCCGGCGAAACCTTCCACAAGCCAGAGGCGCCCGGCCAGGCAAACGGTGCGCTCCCCGAACAGCCGATTCGTGGCGTCGGGCTGGAGATTGAGACACACCCCAACCACCTCGCTCCAACGGTCCATCCACTGGCTGGCCATGGCCTCGAGACCTGGCAACCGCTCATCAGCAGCGACCAGGGTGATCAGCACCTCGCCACTGGTATCCCCTACCCGCAGGGCCAGGTGCCGCAACCCGCCTCCCCCGTGGCGATCGACCGGCCAGCCGCTGCTCTCAAGATCCTCCTTGAGGGGTTGGATCAGCCGATCGATTCGGGGATCCAGAACGGGACAGCGGTTGAGATTGACGATGCGGTGGGATCCGCGCCGGTAATAACCCGCCCGCAAGGTGCCGTCGTCGGTTCGCTCCAGGGGAAGGATGGCGCGATTGCGATAGCCGAGCGGCCGTGGAGCTACGAGGATCGGCCTGACCAGACCTTCTACGGCGGCCAGACGGCGGAGGGTCTGGGAGACCATCGTTTCCTTCCAGCGAGCCTGGGCCGGATCGCTGAGGGGCTGCAGGCTGCAGCCGCCGCAGTGGTCAGCCAAGATGCAAGGTGGCCTACGGCGATCCGGAGAGGCCACGATCACGCCGGCGATTTCGGCCTGCCAGTGACCGCGGTGACGCTGTCGCAGGCGAATCCGCAGCTGGTCGCCCGGCAGACCGCCGGCCACGAAGATCACCTCGCCATCGAGACGCCCGATTCCTTCACCACGGTGCGAAAGATCCTCAACCGTGATTTCCCCCAGCTCCCCTGCCCTGGCCATGACCCCATTCCCCGGACCCTGACCCTATCGCTTGCAAAGGGGCGTTACACCTTGCTCCCTCGACGCGGTTCACCGCGACACGATGGATAGGATGCCCCAGTCCGGTTTGGCTGCAATGAGCGTCGTTCGCGATCTGATCATCCAGGCTGACGATCAGCTTCGGTATCCCACCGGAGGCGAGCTGAGGGCGATCGTTGATTACCTCAGCGGCGGTAACCAGCGTCTCTCGGTCGTCCGGGTTCTCACGGATAACGAGAAGAAGATCGTGGATGAAGCCGCCAAGCAGTTGTTCACCCGCAAGCCTGAGTATGTGGCCCCTGGTGGTAACGCCTATGGTCAGAAACAGCGGGCCCAGTGCCTGCGGGATTTCAGCTGGTATCTGCGCTTGGTGACCTATGGCGTGCTGGCGGGCAGCACCGAGCGGATCCAGGAGATCGGACTGCTGGGTGCCCGTGAGATGTACAACAGCCTCGGCGTTCCCATGCCAGGCATGGTGGAGGCGATTCGCTGCCTGAAGGAAGCTTCCGTGGCATTGCTCAATGGCGAGCAGGCCGCACTGGCTAACCCTTATTTCGACTTTCTGATCCAGGGCATGCAGACCACGACCTGAACAGCAGCGCATTTGAATGATTTCAGCCCCGCCGAAGCGGGGCTTTTTTGCGGCCGGAATTTTTTCTTGCTTGACCCATATAAGAAGCAAAATCAGACCAAGCACGAGACCCATCCAAGTGTTACGCGACTCAACAGCGTCTCATCCTGGGTCTTACTAAGGTTCTTGTTCGAGACCTCTGATCTGCTGCATAGTGCCTCGTCTGAGGGGCACTCGTCCACTCCGGCGCCTTGAGTTCGATGCAACGACTTGCGTACCTGTGTCTTAGACAGGTACGCATTTCACTCTGGCCCAGCAGAAATTCAGTCCTGGCTGGGGGTGGTTGGCAACCGCAACCGGGCCAAATGGCCAAATGGATCAACTCGGCGGACTTGACGGGTCTCCCTGGGATGAGATCAGCCTTCGATCCATGGCCTCCGCGGAGTGGTCTCAGCTCTGAGAGCAACAGCTCAGATCGACGACAAAAAACGATTTATAGAATTCATTAATCTTGGATGGGTCGCATGAATAGTCCAGTGCTGAGCCATACCCGAGACTTATGAGCGGTTCCTGGGGGGCTTGCTCCAGGCCATCAGCTGAAATGAGTCCTGGAAAAATCTTGATCGATATGTATCGGCATTCTCGTGTAAGACGCGTTAGAGGCCCAATGCATGGACCTATATGAGACCAGCGGTTCATCGCCTGGATTGGCCAGGAGGCGAAGGTGGGCCGATTGTCTCACCGCTTGCCACTTGGTCGCACAACAAGACTTGAAATGAGACTCAACTGCCACTCACGAGACAAGTCTGTCGCCCTGCCGGCTATGCCAGTCGGGGGCCGGTGGTGCTGGCGACGGAGGGTTGTCGGTAGAGCTCTTTGAGCAACTGGTAAGCCTCATTGAGTCGGCGCATCGTTTCCACTGATCCGCCGGAATCGGGATGGTGACGCAGGGCCATCTCCCGGTAGGACTCCCGGATCTGTGCAAGGGTCACCCGCTGTCCGAGCTGGGCAGGGATCTCCAGCAAGCGAAGGGCACCCTGCAGGGTCATGGTGTGCTCAAGGGTCTGGAAGGAGGTTCCTTTCGGGCGGCGACGAAAGCGTTGGGCAAACCGATGGATGAGCGTTGGAATCCTCATGGCCAGAGTGTCGGCGCTGAAGGGATCCTCAAGCACCCCGGCCGTGACAATGACCCGTTCAAAGCTGGCGTTCTCCCGCCCCCATCCCTCAACGAGCTGCTCCATCAGGGAACAGGCCGCGGTCCAGGTGAAAGGACGTCCTTCGACGGGTTCGGCGTGGGGCCAGATGTCCTGCGCCAACCAGGTCATCGCAGCTTCAAGAACCGCGGCATTGGCGGCGGTTCCATAAAGGCTGACCCAATGGTCATGCGCCTGGTCCAGGGCAGCACCCGCCAACTCGGCGGCGAGGCGTGGCAGCGGGGATGCTCCTGTCTGCTCGGTCGCCTCGCTGCGAAGGCTGCGGCGCAACTCCGAAGAGCGGCGCCGGACAAACCCCGGAAGATCGATGCCACTGCCGCTGCGGGAGCCTGTTCCCATGGCGCCCAGATCACCATCCTCGAGCGAATCCCTGCTGGAACTCAGTCGTTCCAGAGCCCCCGGTCCGACCAGAACCAAGGCGGCCTGCTCATCAAGCCCATTGATCGACAGCGAAGGATTGGACTCAGCCGAGGACTCATCGGCTCCCTCGCCATCGGTGATCGACGGAAAGAGTCCGTCCAGGAGGCGCTCCAGCACATCCCCCCGGTTGCGCAGCCCCCATTCGCGCTTCAGGGCATCGAGGTGGGCGATGCGGCTGTGGGAGAGCTCCAGGGTCAGACGCCTTCGGTTCTCCCTCTCCAGTGGGACAGTCATGGTGCTTGCCAGCTGCGCATCAGACGCTCCTGGGCATCCAGGGCCTGACGGTAGCGATCCGCTAAGGATGAGAACAGCGGTTCCGGGCGGCTATGGGACGGTCGAAGAATCGGTGGGGTGGCGATCATGCCCTGACGGCGCTGAATCAGATCGGCGGGAGGCCTCAGAGGTCGGATGCTGCCGTGGTTGGCGGGGAGCGATCCTCGCGAGGCCCGAGAGCGGGCGGCCATTCCGCTGGTTCGTTCAGCCTGCGCTTCCAGAACGGCTGGCGCTGGAACCGTGTTGGTCCGAGGCGCTGGCTTCCTGCTGACCATGGGTCGTGGAACGGGCTGAGCGGTTGGTTGGGCCGCTGCTGTGGTCGTCAGTGGTGCGTTGCGCAACAGCGTGGAACCGCGCCGATCAGCCAGTTGGCTGAGGGGCACCACGCTCAGCAAGTGGCCTGGTGTGGAGTCAGCCGGGTAAACGAGGCTGAGATGGAGCGGCATCTCCTGGCCCTCCTCAAGCTGCAGGGTGGTGAGCTCGAGGCTTTCCCCGGACCGCAGACCGACATGAAGATCCTCCTGTCCACTGGGACGGCGCAACTGGATCGATCCCCGGAAGGCGATGAACGTTCGGCCGCTGGGATCCGGGGGGTGGCTGAGCACCACCGCATAGGGGCCTGAACCGCGTAGATGAAGGTCCAGGTCGAAGCGCACGCCATAGGTACCCACGTTGTCGAGCGCCGAATCCGGCATCCGACTGGCCAGGCCGTTGACCTGGATCTCGCCGGTCCCGAAGCTCTGGCGGGAGGTGGTGGTGAGCGGAACGTGAAGGGCCCCATCACGGCTCAGATCATGGCGGAGGCTGGCCTGGTAGGCATCACCGATCGCCACGCCACTCACTCTGGAAAACACCTCGCGGTTCGCAATGGCCGCTTGTTGGTTGAGATAGGTGCGACCCGGAGCGAGCCGGTGTTGATCCAAAACCGCCAGCAACGTGTCCGTATCGGCCTGGGCGGGGGCGGCCACAACCGCCAGATCGAATGGCCCGTCGCTTTCGCCCCGCACCAGGGCATTGGCTACGCCCTCGGCAGGCAACACGGTGCGCAGCAAAATCACACGACCATGGGCCGGGATGCTGAGCTTCTCGTTGAGATTGGCATCCAGTCTCTCCCGCAGCATCTGAACGGCGGTCGCATCGCCTGGACCGGTGTTCCAGGGACGGGGACCGAGCGGTTTCACCCCCAGAAGCTGATGGCCTTGGTATGGGGCCTCAAAACTGTTGCGGACCGCACCCCGCAGCAGGCTCACCTGCACGGGCCTGGGCCCGGGATTGATCATCACAGCGGCGAGCGTGAGCTCAGGCCGTTGGCCTCGTCTGCCACGGGCGGCTGCGCCGGGGCTGTAGTGGTGATGAAGATGGAGTCCGAACGGCCCGTTGAAGCGATAGGTGGGGTTGGCGATCGTCTGACCCGTTTCGCTCCAGAGCGCGCCGGGACTGGTGTCGACCAGGATTCCAGGCCCGATCACCTCCTCCGGTTGGTTGGAATGGAGCACCGGCACGTTGTTGAACGTGCCGCGTAGAGGCAAAGCCCGTTCCCGGCCCATCAGGGCCACAGGGGGGGCCACAGAATCACGGTTGATCGGCTGGGCGAATCCAGCGGTGCCAGGGAGGAGGGCCAGCCAAAGCCCAAGCTGCAGAGTGCGCAGGCCTTTCCTGCATGGTGCACCCAGCGGGGATCTGCCGGCAATGCCATGGCGTTCAGGGGAGCCTCCCCGGCAGCCCTCGCTGCTGTGCTCTGCCTCTACGGCCATGGAAACCGAAACCCATCCAGCTTGATCACCATCTTCCCCTGATGGCTGAGCGTCATGCTGCCGCCCCCAGTTCCGGCCACGCGAGAGCTGGATGCCAGTGGCTAGAACGGCTTGAGATGATCCTGATCAATGCTTCCTCCTTTCCCGTTCTGTGCGGCTCCGATCGAACCTGGGCAGGCATGGCGCCAATACCAGGCCAACAAGCTGCGCCTGTTGACCTGCTGGCGTGATGCCGCCGAACGGCGTCTGGCAGCCCTCAACGCAGCCATCAGCACACTGGAGCAGCAGATCGCGCGGGATCAGGCATCACCTCTCTCCTGAGTTGGTCTCCATCCAGCTTCAGCCGTAACTGTGCCAACCCTCGCTGCAACAGCCGTTGCACCGTCATCGGACTCACCTCCATGCGGCGTGCCAGTTGGCGATAACTCAGGCCACGCAGCACCACCTGTTGAACCACCAATCTTTGACGCGGCTCGAGATCCTCCAGCAGTTGCTCCGCTGTCAAGGCAACATCCTCGCTGGCGGAGTGGGTTGTTGATTCTTCGGCTCGGGTCACATTCTCCAGTTCTTCTTCTCCAACCAGTTCTGCCAGGGACCCTGGGCGGTTCAGCCGGCGTTGCCGCATCAGCAGATTCCATTGGTTGGCATTGATCCCGAGGGCACCCTGCAAGTCGGCCGGTCTGGCACTGCGTCCCTGCTGGTGGACTTGGCGCTCCAGCTTCAGCAGGCGTTCCTGAAGTTCCGCCTGCCGCCGTGGAAGGCGAACCGCCGGGGCCACATCACGAAGGTGATGGAGAATCGCCCCCCGGATGTGGGGTCTGGCGAAGGCAGTGAAGGGGGTCTGCTGGCGAGGGTCAAACAACTCCGCCGCTCGGATCAGCCCCAGCAGTCCCACTTGCCGTAGATCATCCCTGCTCTCACGGCTGCAACGGCTGTAATGGCCAGCGATGGGGTTAACAAGTTCACGGTGCGCTTCCACGAGGCGATTGCGTTCCTCCAGGGCGCGGCGTAAGCGAAGCTGCCGGGATGCGGCTGGGATGGAATGTGCCATCATTAAGAATAGACGAAATAAAAAAATAGATAAAGTTGTGATCTTTGCTGCTTCAGCCAAGTCTGCAAGAGCAAGGTCGAGGATCAAGGCTGAACTGGAAACAGATCAGATCATGCGGTGGAAGATGAGCGGATTAAGTCCCTGCGCTGACTCCCTGCACTGACAACCGCATGAACCTCAGAAAAGAATCTAGGAAATTGTCTGAAGGCTGCTTCACGCACGCCAGCGAAGAAGGGATTTCAAGAAGGGGATTGCCGAGCAACGGGGCCGAGTGCCCTCTTGTAGGGCCTGAAATGAACATGGCAAGGTGACTGAAGCGATGAACGAAACGGGAAGGCAGTGTGCCTCTCCCCCCTTCCAGGAAGAACCAAGGGCTGCAAAGAGTCAACCGTGAAACCACGGAATTCAGCCAGCCGACTCCCTCGCATGCGTCCCGACCGAGACCACGCCTTCCGCATTGGCCGGTTCCGCCACCGACTCCAACAGGGCCCAGGGTCCATGGCGGTCCAGCCAGTCCCGATCTGAGCCAGCGCTGCAGAGTAGATAGCCGGCGAAGCCCAGACCGTTGACGCTGAATCCTGCACCGTGTTCCTGGCGGCGGCGCACCGTGAGGAACCAGCTGTCGTCGAACACCAGGTTGTAGGGATGGCGGGGAGCGCCCACCTCTGCCGGGCGGCCAAGTCCCAAAGCCTCGCAGTGACTGGCGTAAAGATCGGGCAGATCGCGCCCGTGGACGGGGTCACGCCTTCGGCTCAGCCGGTAGGCCCAGGGCCACTCGGCCATCGTTCCGCCCAGCTGGGCCTCAAAGCAGGAGGCCAGCGGGCAGCTCCGTTCCCCGACGGCACGGGGCAGGAGCTGGAGGTGTCGGTGGGGTTGGCTTGCTCCGGCCGTGGCTGAGCTGTTGAAGAACCACAGCCCACCGGTGTCGGTTCCCACCGCCGCCACGCTCGTCCAATCGGCGGCGTTGAGCCAACCACTCTGGGGTTGCCAGCCACGGCTGATCACCAGCAGGTGGCAGCTCTGCACCGGGTACTTGTTCAGAAGCAGCACGTGATCGTTGCCCAGCAGACCCACCTCAAGGGGTTCATCCCAGGGAAGGAAGGGATTGGGCTTGGGTCCTTCCGGACGGAGGTGGCGGGGGGGCCGTGAAAGGAGTTCCCGAAGCGTGAATGGGGCCAGGCCGGGGTGCTCGATGCAGCGGGTTTCCAGCGGCACCAAGGCCCCACAGGCGAGGGCCCGGGCCGAAACCTCCACAGCCCGCTGTCGCCAGTGCTCAGCCCGCACCGGCCTGGAGGCGGGCCAGGGCGGCACCCTGGTAATAACGGCCGAGGATCTCGTTGTAGCGGAGACCCTGCTGTGCCAGCTCCTGGGCGCCCGTCTGGCTCATGCTGGCGCCGAGATTGCCGTGGGCTTCCTCCACGATCTGCTGGGTGGCGGCATAGAGGCTTTCGACGATGCCGCCCTGATAGCTGAGGATCAGACCCTGAGTGCTGGTGGTGGCCTCCCGGGTCGTGCCGGTGACGCTGCTCAGGCCTTCGTAGTTCTGCCAGCGGGTGGTGTCGCCCAGATGCCACTGGCTGTCCGCCGGTCGTGCCATGTGGGCAAGGGCGTAGGAGCGCGCGGCGACGGCCTGGGCCCTTAGCGCTTCCCGGTTCCAGCTGGGGGGCATCTCGCCGCCCACCACTGAGCTCACGTAACTCTCCAGAGGCAGGTGGTTGATCACCTGCACGCCATTGCTGCCGCGCAGGATGCGGAAGCGCCCCTCATAGCTCCGCCCCGCACTGATCAGGTGGCCACCGGGATCGCTCTCCAGCCAAACCTCCGGCTCCTGGGCCAGATAGGCGAAGGGATCCGGGGTGTCAGCGGCGGAGCCCTGGCGCAGCACTCTGCCAGTTCGATCGAGAAGCCGCCAGGGCCCAGATGCGGCAAAGCCCGGGTTGGCAGACAGCTTGAGAAGGGCCACACGGATCTCCAGATTGAGACTTGGACCCGATTCCGGCTCCGCCAGCCCAGGGCCCGCGGCCGTGCCCGTGGCAGCCCGCTGCGCCTGCAGGTGTTGGGGGTCGACGTCGGACGGGCCAAGTCCGTCGGCTGCAGCGCCAGCAGGGCTCCCGGCTGCGGCCGTGGAATCAGCGGCTAATGGGGATGGAGGTAACGGGGACCGGGCCCTTGGGCTTGCGATCAGGGTGTCGAGCATCTCCCCCTGGGCGGTGGTCGTGGCGGGGCGGAGCAGGGCCTGCGCTCCGATCCCGGCGCCGATGGCCAGGGCCGCCAGGGGGGCACTGATCAGGAAGGGATGGCGCCGGAGCGTGTGGAGGACGGCCAGGGAATCGCTGTGTGCCAGTCGCTCCAGGCGGAGGAGAGCGCCGTGGCGGATCGCCCGGACCCTGCTCCCGGTTCCGGTTTGCAGCCGCTGGAGGCTGTCCGTAAGGTTCCATCCCACAGCAGATGTCCCGATCCGGTCAGGCGGATCATGCCGGATGATGCGGCCTCACAGACCATCCCCCCCGGACGGTCAGAGCATTGCCAGCCCCGAATGCGGGATCTGCCTAGCCGTGTCTGCCACCAAGGAGCCACCAGGGCATGGGCCGAACCGGTGACCGGGTCCTCCGCAATGCCCAGGCCTGGGGCGAAGAAACGCAGCTGATAGTCGGCGGCTTCGCCGTCAATCTGCGGTGCATCGGCGGCGGGATTCAGGGCTTGCATCAGCACCAGTCCCTTGCGAAGGTCGCCCTCCAGCCGCTCCGCCGGAGAGGCCATGGCCTCCAGTGGGGCTTCCTCGGGCAGAAGGGCAACGCAGTAGCCCAGGTCCGAGCTCCAGTAGCCCAGAGGAGGGCTGAGGAGCTGCTCCTCCAGCAGAGCGCTGAGGCTGGCCGGGGGGAGGCAGGCCCGCAGGCCCGACGAGGGCAGCACGATCGTTCCCCAGCCGGGCTGCTCGATCGGCAGGCCCACCTCCAGGGGGCCGCTGCGGCTGTGAAGCTGGGTGGTCTGACCTGGCAGCACCCTGCCCCAGTGCGCCAAGGCCAGCAGGGCGGCCAGGGTGGCATGGCCGCAGAGGGGAACCTCGCAGCGCGGCGTGAACCATCGAAGCAGCCATCCCGCCTCGCTCTCCAACAGAAAGGCCGTTTCCGACTGCCGCAGGCTGGCGGCCAGCGCCTGCATCCAGGCAGCCGATCGGGGCTCGTCCAAGGCCACAACGGCAGCGCCGTTCCCGCCGAAGGGAACGGCGCTGAAGGCCTCGATCAGAACGGCGGGCAATCCCTCGGTGGTCATGCTTCCGGCCTCAGATCCCGCTCCATCAACGCCCGTACTGCCCCTGGCGCATCGATGCCGCCATCGAGCAGCAGGACCACCTGCTCGCAGATCGGCAACCGCCATCCGTGGCGTCGCGCCAGAGCGACGGTGGCGCGCGCGGTGCGGGGCCCCTCCACCGTGGCCCCGATCCTGGTCAGCGCCTCCTGCTCCCGCAGGCCGGAAGCCAGCAGAGCGCCGAAGCGTTGATTCCGGCTCAGGGTGCTGGTGGCCGTGGCGAGCAGATCACCGAGCCCAGCCAGGCCATAGAGGGTGGCTGGATGGCCCCCTAAGGCCTTCATCACCACCCCAATCTCCGCCAGCCCACGACAGAGCAGGGACGCCCGGGCATTGGCCCCCAGGCCCAGGCCATCGCTGATGCCGGCGGCCAGAGCCATCACATTCTTGAGGGCGCCGGCCGCCTCGGTGCCGATTGGATCGGCATTGGTGTAGAGGCGGAGGTTGGTGGTGTGCAGGGCCGCCTGCAGCCGGCTGGCCAGCTCGCTGTCGTCACTGGCGATCACGCTCGCAGCCGGCAGCCCCCGCAGGAGCTCCTCGGCCAGGTTGGGCCCGCTGAGCACCGCCAGGGGGGCTTGAGGCAGGTGCTGTTGCCACAGCTGGGTGGCGGTGCAGAGCCCTTCGAGATCGATGCCTTTGCTGCAGCTCAGCAGGGGGAGGCCGGCGGGCCAGTGGTCGGCCACTACCGCGGCCAAAGGACGCACCGCCGCCATCGAGACAGCCACGACCACCAGATCGCACTCCTCGAGAAAGGACTCGGGGGTTCCGCCGTCCCGGCGGGACCAGCTACGCACCTGAAGCCCCTTGTCCTGCCAGAGCGTTTCCAGCGTGCTCCCCCAGGCACCACGGCCAAGCAGCGTGAGACGCAGACCCATGAACTCTCTGCTGCCGCAGCCCTGCGGCGCGGCTTGAGCTGGCGCTGCCATCATGCGCCATCCCAGGCTTCGCCACGCGTTCTCCGTCATGCCGCCAGTCCCTGATCGATCAGAGCCGGGAGCCGTCCTGCCGGAAGGTTTTGTACGGCCGTGTGAACCAGCCGGCGGCGCCGAGTTTTCCTGCTGGCAGGGCCATGCGCTGGTGGTGGGAGCCGGGGGCATCGGCAAGGCGCTGGCCGACCGCCTGGCCGTTCACGCGCCTGGCCTGCAGGTGCACACCGCCGGCCCCCGGCGAGGAACCAGGCGGCTCGATCTGGAGGATGACGCCAGCTTGGAAGCCTTTGCCCGGATTGCCGATCAGGACCTCAAGCCCCTTCGGCTGGTGATCTGCACGGCGGGACTGCTCCACGACGGCGCTCTGCAACCCGAGAAACGTCTCAGCCAGGTGCGTCGCGAGACCTTGATGCGCAGCTTCAGCGTGAATGCGTTCGGGCCGCTCCTACTGGCCCAGGCCCTGGAATCGAGCCTGCCGCGAGATCTTCCCCTGCACTTCGCCAGCCTCTCGGCCCGGGTGGGGAGCATTTCCGATAACCAACTAGGGGGGTGGTACGCCTATCGAGCCGCAAAGGCCGCCCAGAACCAGCTGCTGCGCACCCTGGCGATCGAATGGCGACGGCGTCTGCCCCTGGCCTGTGTGACGGCCCTGCATCCCGGTACGACCGCCACCGCCCTCTCGGAACCCTTTCGTTCGACCGTGCCCGCCGCCGCGCTGTTCCCGCCGGAGCGGGCCGCCAGCCAGCTGCTGGATGTGCTGGCCTCGCGAGGTCCTGAGCAGAGTGGAGAGTTTGTGGCCTGGGATGGCCAGGCGATCCCCTGGTGAACCTCGAGTGGGAGCAGTGCTCAGGCCGCAGCGTGCTGCCGCAGCAGCTCTAGGGGGATCACCTCGAGGGTGCTGAGCTCGCAGGCCTCCAGCCGCACTGGCGGGGCCATCCCGTCCTCATAGGCCTCCAGCCAGCGCCGGGCGCAGACGCACCAAGCATCTCCGGGCCGCAGCCCGGGAAAGCCATAAGCGGGCGCAGGGCTGCTGAGGTCATTGCCCTGGGCGCGGGTGTAGGCCAGAAACGACTCGGTGATCACACAGCAGACCGTGTGGCGGCCGAGATCGGCGGGGTCGGTGCGGCAGCTGCCATCGCGGAACCAGCCGGTCATGGGTTGGCAGCTGCAGGAGCTCAGGGGCTCTCCGAGCACATTGCGACTGCCGTCTGGCAAGGCAATCTCGCTCTGGTGGAGGGGATCGAAGGGGGTTGAGGGCATGCCGTGGAGGGAAGGCTCCGGGCCTGGAGTCTGGAACGGACCAGCACCAAAAGCTGACGGATGGTTGACGGATTCCGGGGGGGAGGCGTTAAACGTCATCTAACGGATCACTCCCCCCTTCCGCACGATCGCCACTTCATGAGCTGGGATTTCACCGAGGACGCGGCTTTTCTGGCCCTCTGCGACGCCTACAAGGAAAGCGGTGAACCCTCCGCCATGGAGTTCCTCGCCCATGGTGAAGGGGCCTTCCATTTTCAGGAGCTGGCCCAGAACGCCGCCGGCGAAGGCATTGACCTAAGCGACTCAGACGACCTCGAGGAGTTCCAGCAGGAGGTCATCGACAGCCTCGAGGAGCTCTGCAGCTGACTGGTCTGCAACAGATCAACTGCTGGTCGACAGCGGCTTGATGTTTCGGAGCTGCAACACAGCTGCTACCGCCCTTGGGGCAGCGATGCAAGATGCGCCGTGGTCGGGCTCGTTCAGCGGTGCCGCTTATGGCCACCTGGATCTCCCAGACCAAGGGTTTGTCCGAATCGGTCTTACCTTCAGGTCTGCGATCGAGGCGCATGCTGCTGGGGGGTATCTCCCTCACCAGCAGCAGCTGCCCTGTTGATGCTCAGCCGTAGAAGAAGGCCACCTCTTTGTCCTTGAGTCCATCCCATCCGGCCTCCCGGAGCCGGGCATCAAGGGTGGCCTGGTCGAAATGCTTGGCACCTGTCTTCACGATGCGGTTGCGCATCGATTTCTTGACACCGCTGCGGGCGCGCTGGCTTTCCAGCTCCATCACCTCGTTGTAGAGGTTGAGCATCGCCGGAGGAATCGGCGTGCCGTCGAGGTCGAGACCCGCGGCGATGGCGTCATCGACGCCACCGGGACCGGCGATGGCCATGGCAGAAGCAGCAGGGAGCCCTGAGCCTGCCACAGGGGCGAGCGGCTCAGGCGCTGAAGTAGCGGGCCCGGCTGTGCAGGGCCACCAGGGCCGTGGTGCTCTGCTCCGGCTCAAGCTGGTCGCTCTCATCCATGCTCAGGCCAATCGCCCCGGCCCCCAGCCAGCTCAGTTGTTGGCGGGAATCAGCCACATTGGGGCAGGCCGGATAGCCGAAGGAATAGCGGCTACCGCGATAGCGCTGGGCCAGAACATCGCGCAGCGGCATATCTTCCGCATCGGGGAAGCCAAGCTCCCGGCGGATGCGGGCATGGGTCCATTCGGCGAGGGCCTCGGCCATCTGCACAGCCAGGCCGTGGAAGTAGAGGTAATCGCTGTATTGATCGGCAGCGAACAGCGACTGGGCAAAGCTGGTGGCCCGCTCGCCCATCGTGACCGCCTGCATCGGGATCACGTCGGTGGGGTGCGATGTGCCGCCGGTATCCACCTGCAGGTCGCGATAGAAATCGGCGATGCAATAGCGGTTGCCGCCCCGCTGCCGCGGCAATGCAAAGAGGCCAAGCTGATTGCCGGCGGCGGCGGGAGGAGTTCCCGGCGCCATCCCGCTGGGATCAAACAGCACCACGGCATTGCCCTGGCGGCCGCAGGGGAAGTATCCATAGGCCACCCGAGGGGTGAGCAGCTCCTCGGCCAGGCAGCGCTCGATCCAGTCCTGGAGAACGGGCTCAGCCTTCTCTGCCAGCATCGCCTCATACTCCTCGCGGCTCTGCTGCTGGGTCTTGCGGAGTTGCCACTGGCCGGCAAACAGGGCGTTGCGATCGAGGTAGGCGAACACCTCGCGCAGGTCGATCCCATCCTCCCGCAGCAGCTGTGGTCCCCAGAAGGGCGGTTGGAGGGCAACCTCCTCCGCAACGGACTCGGAGCGGTGCTCCTGGGCCAGGGAGGCTTCATCAGCAGCCACGCCTGCGGTGTCGGCCGACGGCGTGGCGCTGCAGGCGGCCTCGGAGGCCGCAGGGACGGCTTGCTCCGGTTCTGAGGCCGGCGGTTCGCCAACCGCCACGGAAGCGGCTTCCAGGCCAAGACCGGGCGGGGGGCCATCAAGGAATCCCTGAAGGTTGTCCCAGCGGCCCGCCGCCTTGGCATCCACGAGCGCATCCATGAAGCGCAGGTCGGCGAAGGCATCGCGGCCGTAGATCACCTGGCCTCGGTACACACTGCGGCAGTCGCCATGCACAAAGCGGGGAGTGAGAGCAGCGCCGCCCAGGATCACAGGCACATCGATGCCCACGTCATTGAAGGATTGGAGGTTGTCCTTCATGAAGGCGGTGGATTTCACCAGCAATCCGCTCATGGCGATGCAATCGGCCTGGTGTTGCTGTTGGGCCTCAACGATCGCCTCAACGCTTTGCTTGATGCCCAGATTGATCACCTCATAACCGTTGTTAGTAAGGATGATATCAACGAGATTCTTGCCGATGTCATGCACATCACCTTTCACCGTGGCGATCAGAAATTTGGCCTTGCTATTGCTCTTCTGATTGCCTTCGGCATCCACCTGTGTCTCCATGTGGGGCTCAAGGAAAGCCACCGCCGATTTCATCGTTTCGGCGCTTTGCAGCACGAAAGGCAGCTGCATCTGACCGGAACCGAACAGCTCGCCAACCACCTTCATGCCATCGAGCAGGAAGGTGTTGATGATCTGAAGGGGTGGATAGGTGGTGAGGGCTTCGGTCAGCGACGCCTCTAGACCGATGCGCTCACCATCGATGATGTGCTGCTTGAGGCGATCCTCCACCGGCAGGTCCGCCAAAGAAGGCCCTGAAGCGCGGGCGTCCTTGGCGGACACCCCAGCAAACAGGGTGGTGAGGGCCGTGAGGGGGTCGTAGTTGCAGATGCCGTTTTCAAAGCGGCGCCGGTCCTCGATTAGATCGCGGCAGACCTGCTGATGCTCCTCGCTGATCTTCACCAGCGGCAGGATCTTGGCGGGACTCACGATCGCCGCATCCATCCCCGCTTCGCAGCAATCGTGCAGGAACACCGAATTCAGCACGATCCGGGCCGCCGGTGAGAGGCCGAAGCTCACATTGCTCACCCCAAGCACCACATGCACGCCGGGAAGTTCGCTGCGGATGCGCCGGATCGCCTCAAGGGTGGCAGCACCGTTGCGGCGATCTTCCTCAATACCGGTAGAAATCGGCAGAGCCAGGGGGTCATAGAAGATTTCGTGGGCCGGAATGCCGAACTCCAGGGCATCCCGGTAGGCGCGCTGGGCGATGGCGAACTTGCGCTCCGCCGTGCGGGCCATTCCCTCTTCATCGATGGTGCCCACCACCACGCCGGCGCCATAATCACGGGCCAGTTTGAGCACCTTGAAGAAGCGCTCGTCGCCATCCTCATAGTTGGTGGAATTGAGGATGCATTTGCCGCCGGCCACCTTCAGGCCGGCCTCCATTTTCTGCCACTCAGTGGAATCGAGCATCAGCGGCAGGTTCACATTCGTGACCAGCCGACTCACCAGTTCGCGCATATCGCGCTCACCGTCGCGCCCCACGTAATCGACGTTCACATCGAGCACATGGGCGTTCTCCTTCACCTGGCTGCGGCCCACCGCCACCAGGCCATCCCAGTCCTCCTCGGCCAACAGTTCGCGCACCTTCTTGCTGCCGCTGGCGTTAAGCCGCTCGCCGATGATCAGGAAGGAGTTGTCTTGCAGATAGGAGGTAACGCCATACAAGGATGCGGCGGCCGGTTCATAGCCCAGGGCCGGGCGTACGGCGGCGGCCTCGGGGGCGACGGCATGGCCGTTGCTGGCCTGGCCCGAGGTCCCAGCGCTGCGGCGCACCGGTCGGGGTGCTGGATGGAGTTTGGTTGCCAGTTCGGCCAGGGCGCCGATGTGGGCCGGGGTGGTGCCGCAGCAGCCGCCGATCACCTGCACCCCCAGATCCTCGATGAAATGCATCATCTGCATCGTCATCTCGGTGGGGGTGAGACGGTAGTGAGCCACCCCGCCGATGTTCTCCGGTAAGCCGGCATTGGGAATGCAGCTCACCACGAAGGGGCAGTGCTCGCTGAGGTAGCGCACGTGCTCCTTCATCTGCTCGGGCCCGGTGGCGCAGTTGAGCCCGAGCACATCGATCGGGAAGGGCTCCAGGATCGCCACCACCGCGGCGATGTCGGAGCCCACCAGCATCGTGCCGGTGGTTTCCATCGTGACCGACACCATCAGAGGCCGGCGTTCGCCCGCGGCGCTGAAGGCCTCTTCGATGCCCTGCAGGGCCGCCTTGATCTGCAGCACGTCCTGGCAGGTCTCAACGATGAACAGGTCCACATCGCCCGCCAGCAGACCCTCCGCTTGCTCGCGGAAGGACGCCTTCATCGTGTCGAAATCGATGTGGCCGAGGGTGGGCAGCTTGGTGGTGGGTCCGATCGAACCCGCCACGAAGCGGGGCTTCTCCGGCGTGCTGTAGCGATCAGCCATCTCGCGGGCCAGTTCTGCAGCCCGTTTGTTGAGGGCGAAGGCCTCGTTCTCGAGGCCGTACTCGGCCAGCACGATCGAGGCGGCACCGAAGGTGTCGGTTTCGATCACATCGGCCCCCACCTCAAGGAACTGCTGGTGCACCGCCTGCACCGCATCGGGCCGGGTGACCACCAAGTTCTCGTTGCAGCCCTCCAGAGCAGGTCCGCCAAAATCCTCGGCGCTGAGGTTCATCTGCTGAAGCGAGGTGCCGGTGGCGCCGTCGAACACCAGCACCGGCCTGGAGGGATCGTGAAGGCGATCCAGGAAACCGATCCGGCGGGTCGCGGTGGCGGCGGTCATCAGGCGTCGATGCGGATGCGGGAGACCCAGTGTTCATAGGAGGGATCCCGGCCTTCCGTGATCGCCGTCAGACGGTCCCTCAGCTTCTCCATCACAGGACGGCGAGTTGGTAGATCGGTGGTTTCGAGGCGGCGGATTGGGGTGACCCGGGCGGCGGTGCCGCTGAGGAAGACCTCATCGGCCACGAACAGCTCGGTCTTGTCGACGGGGCGCTCCAGCACCGGTATCCCCATGGCCTGGGCCAGTTCAAGGATGCTGGCGCGGGTGATGCCCTCGAGGATGTCCTGATCCACCGAGGGGGTGATCAGCACCCCATCGCGCACGATGAACAGGTTCATGCCGCTGGCTTCGCTCACCTTGCCGCGGCTGTTGAGCAGCAGAGCCTCATCGAAGCCGCTCTTCACCGCCTCGGTCTTGGCAAGGGAACTGGTGATGTAAGCGCCGCTGATCTTGCCCCTCAGGGGCAGGGAGCGGTCCTCCTGGCGGGTCCAGCTACTGAAACGGCAGGTGACACCCTCCGGCGAGAGGTAATCGCCCATCTCAATGCCGTAGATCAGGAAATCCGTCTCCACATCGTGAAGGCGCGGCGAGATTCCCAGCCCGCAGGTGTAGACGAAAGGTCTCAGATAGAAGGGCTTGCGGGGCTTGTTGGCCTGCAGGAACGCGTCGATGGCACTCCGCACGGTGTCCTCGCTGAGCTCGGTGAGCAGCAGCCTGGCGCTTTGGGTGAGACGACGGGCGTGGCGATCGGCGCGGAACAGCAGCACCTCACCGGGGTCCTCCGGGTTGGGCAGGCCCCGCATGCCACCGAAGGCCCCCGTGCCGTAGTGGAGCGCGTGGGTGGCCACCGAGAGGGTGGCCTCGGCGAAGGGAACACAGGCTCCGCCGAACCAGGCATAGGGAAGGAATTGATGCATGGCGGGCGGTGCTGACGCTGCGATCTTCTCACTGCGGACAGCAGGATGGGGTCCATGCACCGACTTGCCACCCTGGCGGGCTCCGCCGGACCCGATGACGGCTCCTGGACCTTCGTGGAACAGGAGGCCGCCGATCTGGTGTTGCTCAGCAGCGCCGATACGGACCTGGCTGCCGTGGCGGCCCTGCTGGAAGCGGAGCCCACCTTGATCGGTGGGTCCCTGCGTGCCCTCAATCTCGCGGTTCTCGGCCATCCCGCCGTGATCGACCACTACGTGGCCACCACTCTTGCGGCGGCGAAGGTGGTGATGGTGAGGCTCCTGGGCGGTCGCGGGCACTGGAGCTACGGCCTGGAGAGGCTTCAGGCCTGGAGCCGAAGCGCGGTGGGACGGACGCTGCTGGTGGTGGCCGGCACGGCCGAGGAGGAGCGAGCATTGGCGGAGTTGGGCAATGCCCCTACCGACGTCTCCCTGGCGCTGGCGGGTTGTCTGCGGGAAGGCGGCGCCACCAACCTGCGCCAGGTGTTGTATTGCCTTGACCAGCTCAGGCTTCAGCAGCCACCGCCGCTGCCCAGGGTGGAGCCTGCGCCCGATCCCCTTCCCCACGACTGGCGCAACGAGGCGGGAGAACGGGTGGGAGTGATTCTCTACCGCGCCCAGCGGCAGGCTGGCGATACGGCCTTGATGGAGGCGTGCCTGGCGGCACTGCGCCAGCGGGACCTGGCGCCGAGGGGGCTGTGGGTGAGCAGCCTGCGGGAAGCCGCCGTCCAGGAGGGGGTGGCCCACCTGTTGCGCCGCGAGGGGGTGGCCGCGGTGCTCTGCGGCACCGGCTTCGCCTCAGTGCGCTTCGAGGAGGCGGGGCTGGGAGCGCCACTGTGGGAGCAGCTGGGCGTGCCGGTGTTCCAGATGCTCTGCAGCGCCCGCAGCCGATCCCAGTGGGAGGGCAGCAGCATCGGGCTGGGCCCTCTCGATCTGAGCCTGCAGGTGGTGTTGCCCGAGCTGGATGGGCGGCTTACGACCCGGGTGGCGGCCTTCAAAGAAGGCATCGCCAGCGATCTCAAGCTGGGGACGGCCCTGCACCGCGCCGAGCCGGAACTGCCACGGCTGGCCTGGATCGCCGAGCTGGTGGAGCGCTGGATCCAGCTGGCCCGCACGCCGGTGGCGGAACGTCGTGTGGCCCTAGTGCTGGCCAACTATCCCACCCGCAACTCACGCCTGGCCAATGGGGTTGGCCTGGACACGCCCGCCAGTGCGGTGTTGATGCTGCGGTGGCTATCGGAGGCCGGGTATGGCCTGCGGCACCCCCTGCCGGACGATGGCGACGACCTGATTCAACAGCTTCTGGGCGGCAGGACCAATGACCCCGAAAGCGGCCATCGTCCGCCGCTCAGCCACCTGTCCCTGCCGACCTACCTGCGTTGGTACCTCACCTTGCCGGTGGAGGGCAGGGAGCGCCTGGAGGCCGTCTGGGGACCACCGGAGCAGGATGCCGGCCTCGAACGGATGGCCGATGGTGGGCCGGGATATCCGATCCGGGGGCTGGATTTCAGTGCCGTGAGCCTGCTGGTGCAACCCGATCGCGGCTACGACCGAGCCCCAGAACTCACTTATCACAGCCCTGACCTGCCGCCCACCCACGCCTATCTGGCCCAATACCTCTGGCTGCGCGAGAGCTTCGGCTGCCAGGCCGTGGTTCACATCGGGAAGCACGGCAACCTGGAATGGCTGCCCGGCAAGGCTGTGGGCCTCTCAGAGCAGTGCTTTCCAGAATGGGCGCTCGGCCCCTTGCCCCACCTCTATCCCTTCATCGTGAACGATCCGGGGGAAGGAAGCCAGGCCAAGCGCCGCAGCCAGGCCGTCATCCTCGATCACCTCACGCCGCCCCTGGGGCGGGCCGGCCTGCATGGGGATCTCCAGGCCCTCGAAGCCCTGCTCGACGAGTACTGGGAGGCCCGCCAGCTCGGGGCGGAGCGAGCCGAACCTCTCAGGCTGGCGGTGGACCGGCGTCTGGTCGAGTTGAATCTCCCGGCTCCCCAGGGAAGCGGGTCGAGCGAGGACGACCAGCTGGAGGCTGTTGACGGTTACCTCTGTGAACTCAAGGAAGCGCAGATCCGGCTGGGGCTGCACATCTACGGCACCCTGCCCGAGCCGGCGAAGCTGGCTGAGCTCTTGCTTTGTCTGGCCCGCCCGCCCCAGGGCGGGCTGCCAGGGCTCACCCAGGCGCTCGCCCTCGACCTGGGCCTGGAACTGGACCCCTGGGCGGACCGGGAGGAAGCCCCTCTGGCGCAGGCGGACCGCCGCCGCCTACGCGAGTTGGTTCTTACCTCGGTGACTGCTGCGCCAACAGAGGTCGGAAGCATGTCACATCCGAAGAGCTGCACGGATGATCCTCCTGAGTGGCAGGCAGGCCAAACAGACAGTGGAGCAAAAGCTTCTGCTGCTGACGAAGACGGGGTTGAGGGAGCGACCGACACGAGCGGACTCCGTCATTGCGGCGATGCCATCGCCGTCCTGGAGGGCGTTGCTCTGGCTCTTCTTCAGCAGGAGGTGGCCGCCGCGCTGGCTTCCGCCGGTTCTCCGGCTGCAGCGCCGATGGAGGATCAACCCGGTTCGGGCCCCAGCTGTGGCACCGTGCTGAACGCGATCCGGCAACGGCTGCTGCCTGACCTGCTGGCCTGCGCCGGGGCCGAACGCGACGCCCTGCTCGCCGGTCTTGCTGGCCGGCGCATCGCCGCTGGACCCAGCGGTGCTCCGAGCCGTGGGCGACCCGATGTGCTCCCCACGGGCCGAAATTTCTACAGCGTGGACCTGCGGGGGCTCCCCACCGAGGCCGCCTGGGATCTGGGCCGCCGCAGTGCCGACCTGCTCCTGGAGGAGCACCTGCAGAGCGAAGGCGACGATCTGCGCCACCTGGCCCTTTCGGTGTGGGGCACTGCCACGATGCGCAACGGTGGTGAGGACATCGGCCAGGCCTTGGCCCTGATGGGGGTGCGCCCAGTGTGGGATGGCCCCACCCGCCGCATGGTGGATCTTGAGGTGCTGCCCCTTTCGGTGCTGGGCCGCCCCCGGGTGGATGTGACCCTGCGCATCTCCGGCCTGTTTCGTGATGCCTTCCCCCAGCTGGTGGGCTGGTTCAACCGGGCCTGCAGCCTGGTGGCCGCCCTTGAGGAAAGCGAGGAGGCCAATCCCCTGGCCGCAGCGGCCCGCCAGGAGGGCCAGTCGTGGCGAGTTTATGGATCAGCGCCGGGGGCGTATGGAGCAGGCCTGCAGGCCCTGATCGATTCAGGGCAGTGGGAGAGCCGCTCCGACCTGGGTGAGGCCTTCCTGCAGTGGAGCTCCTGGCGCTACGGCGCGGCGGTGGGACCAGTTGCCGATCAGCTGGCCCCGGGGCCAGCTGATCGAGGGAACGGAGCCTCAGCCTGGGATCCGAGCCAGACGGGAATTGAGGCCAGTCCCGACCGCACCGGCCTGGAGGCCCGCCTCCGCCAGGTGCAGGTGGTGCTCCACAACCAGGACAACCGCGAGCATGATCTGCTCGATTCAGACGATTACTACCAGTTTCAGGGGGGCCTCAGCGCCGCGGTGGAGCATCTGCGCGGCTCCGCCCCCCAGCTCTGGTTCGCCGATCATTCCCGCAGCGAACGGCCGCGGCTGCACCGGCTGGAAAAGGAGTTCGACAAGGTGCTGCGCTCCCGCCTGCTCAACCCCCGCTGGATCGAGGCCATGCAGGGCCATGGCTACAAAGGAGGCTTTGAGATGGCGGCCAGCGTCGATTACTTGTTTGCCTACGACGCCAGTACCGGCCGCGTGCCCGACTGGAGCTACGGGGCCCTGGCGGAGAAGTGGCTGGGGGATCCCGGGGTGCTGGATTTCCTGCGCCGCAGCAACCCCTGGGCCCTGCGCGACATGGCTGAACGGATCCTCGAGGCCCACAACCGCGGACTTTGGAAGGGGGCTAATGCGAATCAACTCGAGGGCCTCAGGGAGCTGGTGCTCGAGAGTGAGGCCCTGATTGAAGTGCCCTGATGATCAGCCGTTCAGATCCTTGGCCATCGACTTGAACGGGTCGATGGAGCCGGCACGGCCCGCCGCTGGGGTGGCTTCACCTTCGCTGCCGGACGCCTTGGCCTGCCGGGCTGCCGGAGCAGCGCCAGGCTGGTTCACGGATACGGCAGTGCCCTTCATGCGCTGGGCGAGCTCGGCCGGTGACATCGTCTGGGCAAAGGTTTTCTTGACGGGCTTGGGAACCCCACCGGTGAGGTTCACATCGACGTCGGTGTCGGTGCTGATGCCGGCGAGGCCGGGGGTCATGGTTTCGAGGCGTGCTTCCATCGAGGCCACCTCCTGGATCATTTCCTTCTGGCCGGGGCTGTCGGCGCTCCCGGGGAAGGTGCGGCGGATCGTGTTCGAGCGCCGCATGAAGTTGACGTCCCCCATGCTGGTGGAGGCGTCGGGATCCAGGAAGAAGGCGTCTTCGGCCTTTTTGGCCTTGGCCGGCTCCGACTGGCCGGAGATCTTCACCCCGTTCGAGCGGGAACCGAGCAGGCGATCGAACAGACCCATGGTCGTCAAGAAATCTGTCAGGGAACCCTAGCGGCCTTGGAGGGTCAACCCGTGGGTGTCGGTGCCGCAGCTATGCAAAAGGCCACGATCAGAAAGGTTGCGGGCGATGGCGTCACACACCACCGGTGTTGGGCTCCAGCGGGGGGCCATGGTGTAGTCGTACCAGACTTCAGCGCCATCGAGACCGACCTCCGCGGCGGCGGCAATCAGACGCTGGTGGGGCAGGCGATAGCGGGCGGGATGGGCAAGCAGGGCCAGTCCACCGGCGGCACGCACCGCCGCCACCACCGCCTCCGCCCGCAGGCCAGGTCCCACCACGGCCTCACCCTGCAGATAGGGAGCAAGGGGCTCTGCATCCGGTCCGAAGCCCAGACCCAGCACATGCACGAGACAGCCTTCCAGCAGGCAGCTGATCTCCACCCCTCGCCAGAGGGTGGGAACCGGGATCCCCTCCTCCTGATGACTGGCGAAGGCCGCGGCAATGCGGTCATGGGCTGCCAGGGCGTGGTGGTCGGTTACGGCCAGGTGCTCCAGGCCGATCGCCACCGCCTGCCTGGCGAGCTCCTCAGGGGCCAGGCTGCCATCGCTGCAGAGAGTGTGACAGTGGAAATTAAAGCGGTTCGGGCAGCTCTCCGGACCAACCTCGCGGAGCACCGCTGCCAGGGGATGCCCCTCGGCCTCAGCCCGCAGCACCGTTTCCTTCCCCCTGGCTCTCACGGACGGCGAGCTCCTGGGCTGCCCCAGCTTCCTTCTCGCTCCGCAGCCGGCGCCAGCGCGCATAGAACTGAATCGAAGCAGCCATGGCGATCACCAGGGCCACCAGGAACCAGGTGGCAGCGCCGGTGGGGAACTGGTTCTTGAACACCACCAGCATCACCACCACCACCAGCAGCAGGGTGGGCAGTTCGTTAAGGGCCCGCAGCTGACGACCGCTCCAGGTGCAGGCACCGCGCTGCAGCTGGCCCATCAGCCGATAACAAAAAGCGTGGTAGGCGAGAAGCGCTGCCACAAAAGCCAGCTTGGCGTGCATCCAGCCCTGGTGGAGCCAGGCGGGATTCACGCTCAGCAAGCCCACCGCCATCGCCACCGCCACCACCATGCCCGGGGTGGTGATGATGTTGGCCAGGCGCTGCTCCATCACCGAATACTGGGCCTCAAAGGCCGCTCGGATCGGGGGCTCGAGTTCGGCGGCCTCTCGGTGGTAAATGAACAACCTCACTAGGTAGAAGAGCCCGGCGAACCACACCACCACGCCCACGATGTGGAGGGTCTTGAACCAGAGGTAGGCCTCCGGGGGCCAGCTGAAGGCCAGGAGCATCGGCCGCGAACATAAGACTGTCACGCTACGGGGTCAGCCCATCGGGGACGGGTTCAGGGGGCCTGGGCCATGAGGTGGGCCGCCGCGGTGGCACGGATGGTGGCGAGCTCCTCTGCGGAAAGGCGTTCGAGCTGCTTCATCACCAGTCCCATGCGCGGATTGGCGCTTAGCTGATCGGAGTGGCGGGCCAGGAAATCCCAATAGAGGCTGTTGAAGGGGCAGGCATCGGTTCCGCTGCGCTGCTTCACGTTGAAGCGGCAGCCTTTGCAGTAAGTGGACATGCGGTTGATGTAGTTGCCGCTGGCGGCATAGGGCTTGCTGGCCAGCCGGCCACCGTCGGCGAACAGCCCCATGCCGATCACATTGGTCTGCATCACCCAGTCGTGCCCATCGATGAATTGGCGATGGAACCAGGCGGTGAGGGCCTGGGGATCGAGGCCCGTCAGAAGGCCGTAGTTGGCCAGCACCATCAACCGCTGGATGTGGTGGGCGTAGCCGGTGGCCCGCAGCTCAGCCAGCACCGTGTCCATGCAGGCCATGCCGCTGGCTCCCAGCTGCTCCAACCAGGCCGGCAGAGGCCTGGTTGCTTGGAAATGATTCAGGCCTGGATAGGTGGGGCCAAGCCAGTGGTAGAGGCCATGGGTGTATTCGCGCCAGCCGAGGATCTGGCGGATCACCCCTTCAAGGCTGGCTAGGGGCACGGCGGTGAAAGCGTTCGCTGACGGGTGGGATGTCTGAGGGCCTTCCGGTCGGTGGTCATCGGCGGGGGTGGAGTCCGGGAAAGAGTCAGGGGAGAGAAGCGGGGCAGATTCAGGCGTTGAGCGACTCGGCTGCCGACCGACCAACTCCAGCCGCTGGATCACCTCGAGGGGATGCAGCAACCCGAGGTTGATGAAGGGGGAGAGCAGCGAATGCCAGAGGGTCGGCTGGCCGCTCACCATCGCATCTTGATAAGGGCCGAAACCGGCCAGGCGTGTGGCAATGAAGTGCTCCAGCACCGCCAGGGCCTGATGCCGCGTCACCGCCCAGCCGAAGGGCTCCAGATCACCCGGCAGGGGAGCGAGGCCGCGGCTGGCCCGGCTGGCATCGAGCCGCCGCACTTTGGCGATCACCTCCCGGGTGATGGTGTCCGGCTCGAACCACAGCGGCGGGGGACCGGTGAGCCCCTTCGTGGGGGGACGGCGGTTGTCGTGGTCGTAGTTCCACTGACCGCCCAGGGGCGTGGCGGTCGGTCCGTTGCCCTCCATCAGCACGCCGAAGCGCCGCCGGCCCTCGCGATAGAACAGCTCCATGCGCAGCTGGCGGCGGCCGCTGGCCCAGGCGGCAAATTCCTCGCGGCTCCACAGGAAGGCGTTGGAGCGATGCCAGACCAGGCTTGGAGCCGAGGACAGGGGGGGCCGCGGCGGACCTTCGGGGGAGCCAGCGGATGTTGGCGGGCCTGGGCGGGACCCGCCGAAGGCTGGCTCAGCGCAGCTTGTCTGATCGGGTCTTGTCAGTTCGGGACTGGTCCGTTCAGCCCTGCTCAGTTCTGGACTGGTTTGATCGACACGGGTCTGATCCGTACCTGGTGGTTCGAAACCTGTTGGATCAGACCCAGCTGGACCAGGACTGCACACCTCCCAGCGATTGATGATCCGCTCCAGGGCTTCTCGCACCGGCCGGTCGGCCGGCTCCATGGCGTGGAGCTCCGTGATGCCGTACTCCCCGCACCAAGTGCGCAGGGCCACCCCGAAGCTCTCGGCTTCGCGGTGGTCCACCTTCCAGCCAGCCTCACGCAGCTCGGCGACGAAATGGCGCAGTGCGCTCCAGAGCAGCACCAGCCGCTGGCGGTGCAGGGGCATTCGCAGCAATGGGCCGCTGCTCTCAATCAGCAGCAGGCGGCACTGGCGCCGAGCGTCACTTGCCCCGATGCGGTCTTCCAGCTCGGCCAGTGCTGATTGGTGCAGGCTGAGCTGATCGCCGAGAACCAGGATGCCGATCGTCATGGCGCCGCGTCCGGTGCGCTTTGGGGAATGGCACTGGATGGGGGTTGCAGCCGGCCCAGCGCCGATCGCCCCTCCAGGCTGTGCTGCGCCGTTTCAGCTATTCCATTCACCCGCCAACCGGCAGGCTCGGCGGGCCACGGCGCTGGCATACCCCCGCTCCACCAGCCCCTGCTGGGGGCTGAGGGCGCCGCTGCGGCAATCCACCACAAGGCGCTCCCGGTGTCCCTGCTGATCGTTCACCCGCAGGCGCAGCTGCCAGTGGTACTGAGCGCTGCGGCTGAACTCATCACCGCAGACCGGCCCCACGCAGAGGCCAGGCGAGGCCATCGCGGGCAGCGCAGCCACCACCAGAACAAAGGCCAGCATCAAGGCCAGGCTCAGGCGTCCTGCCAGCCGTTGGGCCGCCAATCGGAGTATGGCCAGCAGCGAAACAGCCATGCAGATCTGCCACACACCAGTCCAGCGGAGGCCCGGCAGCCCTGCTCCCGCACTTGGCGGCGGGGCGATCCAGTTTCGGAGCAGGGGCGGCAAGGGCGGGTCGCCATGGAGAACCCATCCTGACGGTTCAGCCCTGGGGATCGAGGCATTGGGACACCCACCGCTGTCCTCTAGGCGCCGCTGGCGAGGACGGATGGTAATCGAACCAAACCAACCTGAACAGGCTCACTCACTCCACCGGTTCAGAGCGGGCACTCTCCTCACCCCCTTCGGCGTCCTGAGGCGGATGGAAGTACTCCCACACCTGCCGGGCCAGGGCAGGCCCAACGCCCGGGGCGGCGGCGATCTGCTCGGGGCTGGCCAGCTGGATGGCATCGATCGAGCGGAAATGGGCCAGCAGGTCCTTCACCCGCTTCGGGCCGAGGCCGGGGATGTCGCCGAGGCGCGAGCGCTTCATCCGCTCACCGCGCTGCTGGCGGTGATAGCTCACGGCAAAGCGGTGCGCCTCATCTCGCAGGCGGCGCAGCAGCTGCACCCCCAGCTGGTCGGCTTCGCTCTCGAGCGGCTGCTTCGCCCCGGGCAGAAACACCTCCTCCCGCTGCTTGGCCAGGGAGCACACCACCAGGTCCTCATGCAGGTTGAGCTCCCGCAGGGCCTCCATCACCGCTGAGAGCTGGCCCTTGCCGCCATCAATCATCACCACATCGGGCCAGTCGTTCAGCCCGCCGGTGTGGAGGGCCGTGTCGGCGGCGCGGCGCAGCGCCGCCAGGTCCGCCCCCTCGGCCTTGGCCTGGGACCAGCGGCGGAAACGACGCCGCATGATCTCCGCCATGGCCATGAAGTCGTCGGAGTGGCCGGCGCGGATCGAGCTGCTCTGGATCCGGTAGCGGCGGTAGTGCTGCTTGGCCGGCAGGCCATCGACGAACACCACCTGCGAGGCCACCGCATCGCTGCCCTGAATGTGGCTGATGTCGAAGCCCTCGATCCTGCGGGGCGGCGTGGGCAGCTCCAGGAGCTGGGCCAGATCCTCTGTGGCCAGCTGCTGCTGTTCGGCGCCGCGCTGAGCCCGCTGCAGTTCGTAAGCGGCGTTGCGCTCCACCAGCTCGATCAGCTCGGCCTTCTGCTGGCGCTGCGGCACCGCCAGCTGCATTTTTCTTCCGCGCCGCTCCTGCAGCCACTCAGCGATCAGCTCCTGCTGAGGCAGGGCGTGCTGCAGCAGCAGCTCCGGCGGGATCTCCACCGGCTCCACCTGGCTGTAGTGCTCCTCGACAACGCGCTGCAGGATGCGTCCCGGATCGAGGGCGCTGCCATCAGCGCCCACCGCATCGGCGGTGAATCCCAGCCGGCCTACCAGCTTGCCGGCCCGCATCTGGAACAGCTGCACCGCCGCCACCCGCCCGTCGGCCGCCAGGGCCACCACATCGCGGCTCACGGAACTGTCGCCGAGGCTCATCTTCTGGTCGGCGGTGAGGGCATCGAGGCCCTGCAACTGGTCGCGCACCCGGGCGGCAGCCTCGAAATCCAGCCGTTCGGCGTAGCGCTCCATCTGGGCGCGCAGCAGGTCCAGCAGCTCGTCGTTGCGGCCCTGGAACACCATCGCCACCTTGCGCAGCCCCTGGTGATAGGCCTCAGAGCTGATCTTCTCCTGGCAGACGCCGGGGCAGCGGCCGATGTCGTAGTTGAGACAGGTGCGGTCCCGGTACAAGGGCTGAGGGCGCTGGCGCAGCGGAAAGACCCGTTTCACCAAGCCGAGGGTGCGCCGTAGAAGGCCCACATCCACATAGGGCCCGTAAAAGCGATCAAGGGGAGAGCGGAAGCGGCGGCGGCGCGTGATGAAAATCCGCGGATAGGCCTCACTCCAGGTGATGCAGAGGTAGGGATATTTCTTGTCGTCCTTCAGCAACACATTGAAGTGCGGCTGGTGGTGCTTGATCAGGTTCGATTCCAGCGCCAGCGCTTCGGCTTCGCTGTCGGTCACGATGAATTCGATCTCACACACCTGCCGCACCATCAGGGCGATGCGCGGGCTGTGGACATGGCCGCCACCGCTCTGGAAATAGCTGCGCACCCTGTTGCGCAACACCTTGGCCTTGCCGATGTAGAGGATCCTGTCCTCCCCATCACGCAGCAGATAGCAGCCGGGTTCGGAAGGCACCTCCTTGAGGCGAGCCTTGAGCTTGGCCGGTTGCTGGATCAGGACGGGCGGCACTGCCGCAGGGTCCTGGACGCTGGCCGTGGTGGGTTGAGGCTGGATTGCTCCGTGGAATTCCTCATCGCTCTCTTCGGCCCACACACCAGGACCTCCAGAGTTCAACGCACCCGGGGCTGGGGAGAGGGCCTGCAGGCCAGCCGAGGCGGCCGGCTCAGCACCGGTTAGGGCGGACTCGGAGCCGGACTCGGCAAGCTCCGGCTGGCGAAAGGGCTTCTCAGTGCGAACGCTCACGGCGGGGCGACAGCGACGACCAGCCCCCTCAACCGCCGTACTGCCAGCCGGTGCCGGCCAGCTCCAGGGCATCGCCCTCCCGCAGCAGGGTGGCCGTCTTCACCTCCCCCACGAACACGGTGTGGTCGCCATGGTCAACCGTGCCGACCAACTGACACTCCACCCCGCCCAGTCCGTCCTCCAGGATCGGCAGCCCCAGGGGGCCAAGGCGGAAAGGAGCGGCATCGAAGCGCCCCCCCACCGCCGCCTGGGGCTTGAAGAACACCGCCGCCAGGTCCTTCTGGTCAGCCCGCAGCACATTGAGCGAAAAACGGCCGCTGCGCCGGATCATGCCGTTGCTGGTGGAGTCGGCCCGCACCGCCATCACCACCAGAGGGGGCTCAAACGAGCCCTGGGTGACCCAGCTGGCGGTGAATCCGTTCACCTCCTCACCCTCGGCCACGCCGCAGATGAACAGGCCATGCGGGATCTTGCGCAGCAGCGTTTTCTTGGCGGCGGCGTCGAGGTTGACCTCAGTCATGATTCGGGCGGTGCGGTCCTGGAGCGACTCTAGGGAGATGACCCCGCCCGCCCAGGCCATGCGCGCTCTCTATCCAGGCAGCTTCGATCCCCTCACCCTGGGCCACCTCGACCTGATCGAGCGGGCCAGCAGGCTCTTTGACGGCGTGATGGTGGCGGTGCTGCAGAACCCCCTCAAGCAGCCTGCCTTTCCCCTGGATCAGCGCCTAGAACAGATCCGGCAGGCCACGGCCCATCTCAAGGGAGTGGAGGTGGGCAGTTTCGATGGGCTCACCGTGGACTACGCCCGCGCCTCCGGGGCCGGCGTGATCCTGCGGGGGCTGCGGGCCCTCAGCGATTTCGAGTTCGAGCTCCAGATCGCTCACACCAACAAAAGCCTCGACCCTTCGTTGGAAACCCTGTTCCTGGCGACCGCCGTGCACCACAGCTTCCTAAGCAGCTCGGTGGTGAAGGAGGTTGCCCGCTTCGGAGGCGACGTGGGTCACATGGTTCCCGAGGGAGTGGCGCAGGACCTGCGGAGGCTCTTTAATCGGCCATCAACTCCCCGATGACATGAGCGAGGCGCGCATCACCGTTCTCGACCAGCTTGACCAGCTTGAGGACATCGTTCTCGAAGGCAGCCGTATTCCTTTCAGTGGTGGGCGGCTCGTGAATGAGCAGGACGCCATCGAGACGATGGATTCGCTCCGGGCGGCCTTGCCTGTGCAGATCGCCCAGGCCGAAGACCTGCTGCGTCAGCGCGAGGGCTTTATCGAGAAGGCGCGCCAACAGGCTGAGGAGATCCTCAACCAGGCCCGACGGGAGCGGGAGACCCTGATCGCTTCGGCCTCGATCCGCCAGGAGGCTGAGCGCCAGGGCGCCGAACTGCGCGAGCAGGGCCGCCAGCAGGGTGAGCAACTGATCCTGGTTGCCCGCCAGCAGGCTGCCCAGGCGGAACAGGAACTGCAGGCCCGCATGGCCCAGTTGGAGCAGCAGTTCGCCGCCCGCCGCCAGCAGCTGGAGCAGGAGGCCCAAGCCCGCCGCCTTCACCTTGATCAGGAGGCCGCCGAGCGCAACCGCCAGCTGCTTGAACAGCACGAGCGCAGCCGCCAGCAGGCGATGGCGGAACTCGACACGATCCGCCAGGAAGGCCTCCGCATCCAGCGCGACAGCCAGGCCGAGGCGGAACGTCTCCACAGCGACGCCCTTCAGTTCCGCCAGCAGACCCAACAGCAGTGCGAATCCTTGATTGCTCGGACCCGCCACGAGGCCACCACCGTGCAGGAAGGTGCCAATCACTACGCCGAGCAGGTGCTCGGTGAACTGGAAGGACGGCTCAAGGAACTGAGCCAGGTGGTGATGGGAGGCCGCCGCGAGCTGGTGCGACTGCAGAGCGTTGATCCCCAGGCCGCCAACCGGAGCCCGGACGCGGCTTCACCCGACCAGGACGAACCGGTGAACAGGGCTCGCCGGGCGGCCGGTCGGCTTCGCCGTGCCGCCGCGCGCGGTTTGGCCAGCTGAGGGAGTTAGGCCACCGGTATCGGTGGCCAAAGCACCCATCACACCCAATTGACCGAATCAGGGGTTGGAGAGAGCGGCTGAAGCGGTGTTGGTGGAGCAGAGATTGACGTTCTGAACCTGCTCCATCACCCGTCCGATCGTCCGGTTCGGCGTGATGGCCCCATTCGAGATGGCACTCACGAAACGGGGGCCATCGGCGGTCTGGAGCACACCGGAGATGGCCCGCACCCCAGTGAGGGTGCCTGTTTTGCCATGCAGCATCCCATCGAGAGAGGTGCCGTTGAAGAGATGGCGCAGGGTGCCACGTTGGCCGGCGATGGCCATCGATCCCACGTAGTAGCGGGCGTAGGGATGCTGATCCATCCGCAGCAGCAAGGCGGTGAGGAAACGACTCGTGACCCGGTCGGAACGGTCCAGGCCACTGCCGTCGTAAATGCGCACACCCTGCAGGGGGAGGCCCTGGGTCTGGAGCCAGGCGGTTTCCCGCCGCACCGCTTCGTCGAGGTTCCAGGTGCCGGCCGCGGTGCGCAGCAACACCTCGGCGGTGAAATTGTGGCTCTCGGTGTTGGCCAGGCTCAGCAGTCCGAACATCGAGGTGGAGGGCTCCTCGTGAACGAGCACGGCATTGGCGGGCAAGGGCTCCCGCGCTGACACCACACTCAGGGTGATCGCACCGGGTGCCTGGGTCGCGACGGTGCGATCCAGCAGGGTGCGAAGCCGGGCCGGCGGATTCATCACCGCGTCGTCAATCGCATTGCTGGTCACCGCCAGCCGGGTGACGGGTGCCCCATAGGCGGTGCTGCGATCAGCCCAGTTCCAGCCCTGGGGCCACCAGGCCTGGGAGTCCTCTTCGGCCAGCTCAAGCCGCACAGGATTGGTGCTTGAAGCGCCACTGTTGATGGCAGCCATCCGCACGATCCGCTGCAGATGGGGGATCGCCAGGTCCGGATCCCCCTGACCGGTCAGACGCAGCCGTCCATCCGGCAGTCGCCATAGCTGGGTGGAGAGGCGGTGGTCCGGGCCGAGCCGATCGAGGGCGAAGGCGGTGCTGATCAGTTTCTGGTTTGACGCCGGCAGCCGGGGGCGGGTTCCATTCACGTCAGCCAGAAGGCGGCCCCGCGAATCGGCCACACTCACACTCCAGACCTCAGCTTCGTTGCCGATCACGGAGGCGACGCGCTGCTGGAGAGCCGGGCAGCTGATCTCGGACTGGAGCGTCGGTGTTGAAACCGCCGCCGGCAATGGGGGCAGGGCGGCCAGGCGTGGCATCCGGCGCGGCATCCTGGAGGGAATCGCCGGGGCATAGCTCTGGGCCAGTGCCGCGCTGCCCAGGCCCGGTAAGCCCATCCAAGGCAGGGACAAAACCCCAGCCAATCCCAGGCGCGCCGCGGGCCTGAGGAGGAGACGCAATCGACCCTGTTGCATTCGAAATGGCGCAGTGGGGATTGGCGATGGCCTCATCAGCTGCCCTCCTGGCGCAGATCGGTGACGGTGCCGTTGAAGCGGTAATTGCTGCCTTCCAGCTCGACCGGGGTGCCGATCTTGATGCTCTGGTTGCCGAACACCACGCCCCCGGCGGAACGACGGCCCTCACCTTCCAGCACAAACCGCCCATCGAAGGTGCCGAAGGTCTTCTGGTTCGGATCCGGAGCCGACACCAACCTGCCGTCCGGGGTGAGGATCGTGAGGCGGCGCTCCAGGGGGAGGATCTGCTTCACCTTCACGCTGCCGTGGGGCTGGTTGCGGATCACGATCGCCACCTTGCCCTCCGCTTCGGCGGCCTTGAGCAGGGCCCCAGGATCGGCGGAGGGGACCCCCCGCACGTCCACCGTGACCATCACCGGCTTGAGGGCTCCGGTGGCCTTGGCCACCGCACCGCTCAGCTTGGGACTCCACAGCACACCCGCCACGGCCAGAAGCACCGCACCTGTGGCCGCCAGATCAACGGGTCCGAAGGGCCGGCTGGACTTGGGTGAGAGGGTCATGGTGGCTGGAAGATTGGCGAAGTGTACGCAGATCGGCCCGGGGGCACCAGCCCGCCAGCGAGCTCAGCGCTGCAGACCCTCGAGCAGGCGGTCCACCGAGCGCAGGGTGGCCCCGAGACCCGCCGCCTCACCGCCGCTGAGCGCCGCGTCCCGCTCCTCGCCATCCGGTCGGTGGTCGAAGCGGGAGACCAGCCGATAGCCATCAGGATCGAGGCGGTACAGCTCCCAGTCGCTGGGATGGGCCCGCCGCAGGGCCGAACCGGCCAGGGGGACGAGGGCATAGGCCGCCTGGAGCTCGGCCAGAAAACCGCGACGCCGCTGCCGGGCGACACTGCCAATCCCGACCGCCGCATCCTCCAGACCTGGATTGAGCAGCACCACGGCGGCAGGGTGCTGCTGGCAGAGGCGCTCCACCTCGTCGTACTCGGCCTGGCTGGCACCGACCAGCAGCAGCAGGGGAGGCGCCTCGTCTGCTGTGGTTTCCGCATCGGAAGCCGCTGACGCGTCGCCTGGATCCGCCGAAGTAGCCGCTGCCTGCTGGCGGAGCTGATCGCCGAAGCTGGCGATGCGGGAGGCCAGGCCGGGGCCGTCGCGCCGGGCCAGGGCGGCGGCCCCGGCATCCGGGAAGAGCAGCCGGAAGGGCAGCCCAGCCGCATCGAGGGCCTCAGCTAGGCGCAACACCACCGGCAGCAACCGCAACCCCTCGAAACGCAGCTCCACGGTCCAGCGCCCGCGGCGATCACGCTCCAGTGCCGAGCGAAGGGCCACAACGGCCTCCATTTCGGCGGTTCGAAGGTCGGCAGGGAGCATGGACCTAACAGCGCGCGGGCCTGGACCCTAATGGCCGGAGCGGCGGCACTCCAGCACGCGCCGCGCCTGATCCAGCCGCGCGGGAACCGCCTCCAGATCCTCCGGTCGCAGCCAGGGCCCCAGGCTGATCCGCAGCCCACTGGCGGCTTCGGCCGCGCCGTAGCCCATGGCCCGCAGCACAGCACTGCCGCCTTGGCCGGCTGTGCTGCTCAGTGCGCTGCAGGCCGAACCGCTGCTCACGGCTAGCCCCTGGCGCCAGAGGTGGCGCACCAGCTCCCGACCGGCCAGAGGTTCACCGTCTGGGGACTGCACCAGGAGACTGATGTGGTGCGGAAGGCGTTGACCGCCCCGTTGCGGATCAGGCCCGCTCAGGCGGACGCCGGGCAGGGCCAGCAGCCGGGCAAGCAGGGGATCACGCAGGTCGGCCAGCGGATCCAGGCCTCCATGGGCCGCGAGACGCTCTGTGGCTTCCTCAAGAGCCTTGGCGAAACCCGCCGCCAGCACCACCGCCTCGGTACCGCCCCGCTGCCCTCCTTCCTGCGCCCCCGCGATCAGGGGTTGCAGGGGCACCCCCCGACGCCGCACCAGCATCCCGACACCCCGGGGGCCCTGCAGCTTGTGGGCTGTACAGCTCATCAGATCCACAGGCAGGGCATCGAGCAGCACGGGCAGGTGGCCGAGCACCTGCACCGCATCGACATGCAACAGAACATCGGCGGCTCGGCAGAGGGCTCCGGCCTCCTGAATCGGCTGGAGGGTGCCCACCTCGCTCTGCCCCCAGATCAGCGACACGAGCCGGGTGGGCGGCACCAGCAGGGCCCGGAGGGCTTCGAGATCGATCACGCCCTGCCGGTTCACCGGCACCACCTCCACCTGCCAGCCCTGCCGCCGCAACCGCTCAGCGGCAGCCACACTGGCGGGATGCTCCACAGCCGAGATCAACAACCGGCCGCTAGGAAGGCCTTCGGAAGCACCCACCAGCGCTAGGTGAATCGCCTCGGTGGCGCCGGAGGTGAAGATCAGATCGTGATCGCCGGCCCGGAGGCGTTCGGCAAGACGCTGGCGGCTGCGTTCGAGGGATTCGGCGGCCCGCAGCCCGAACCCATGGAGGCTGGAGGGGTTGGCCCAGGCGCTGTGCTGGAGCTCCGCCATCACCTGCAGCACCCCGGCACTGGGGGGGCTTGTGGCGCAGGCGTCGAGGTAACCCGCCAGCTCCGGGGCCGGGGCTGGCGGGGATTTAGGGAGCGCCATCGCGGCGGCTGGGATCAAGGCTGCGGCTTTCGGCGGTGGCTGTGGCGAGTGCCACCAGCTCATCGAGGGAGCGACCCTCCAGCAGGGCCGCCACCCGCGCCCGGGCTTCGGCACTGCTGCAGGCCTCGGGGCGCAGGCAGCCGTTCACACAGGCTGTGGCGCAATCAATGGCGGGCAGGGCAGGGGCCACCGGACTGGCGCCCACGGCCGTGGAGGGCTCGCTTCGGTTCAGCGGGCTGGCGAAGGGGATGGCTTCAGGTTCGCCGATGCCGCTGGCGGGCGAATCGCTGAAGTCCTCAGGTTCACCGAGCAGACCGGGCACAACCACCCCATCGAACACGGCTTCGGCCGGACCGCGCATCACCACCGAGCTGCCCTCACCGGCCCATTCGATCCAGAGCGGGCCACCCGGGAGATCCAGGCGAGCCCGGCTGGCCGCGAGGCCGAGACGATGGCAGGCCACCAGGGTGGCGCAGGCCCCGGTGCCGCAGGCCAGGGTCGGCCCAGCCCCCCGCTCCCACACCCGCATCACCAGATGATCGGTGCTGAGCACCTGCACAAAATGCACATTGGTGCGTGCTGGGAAGGCGGGGTGCACCTCCAAGGCCGCGCCAAAGCGCTCCAGGTCCACGGCTCCCACATCCTCCACGGGGATCACCACATGGGGGTTGCCCATGCCGGCGGCGGCCACCGTGAAGGTCGTGCCGTCCACCTCCAGCTCTCCCTGGGGCAGGCCAGCCGCCCCCACCGGCAGGGTGGTGGGCACGGCGGCCGGCTCCAGGAACGGCGGACCCATGTCAACCCGGATCGTGCCATCGGGGCGCAGTTCCGGCACGATCCGCCCGGCCAAGGTCTCCACCTGCCAGGTGCGGCCGGGTTCGTCACCGTCGCTGTCGGCCAGGAAGCGGGCCAGGCAGCGGATGCCGTTGCCGCACATCTCCGGTTCGCTGCCATCGGCATTGAAAATCCGCATCCGCAGTTCGCCCCCTTCACGGGGCGGCAGTGCCAGGATCACCCCATCGCCCCCCACGCCGAAGCGCCGGTCGCAGAGGCGCCGGACCGCCTCGGGGTTGAGGCCGAAGGCGCTCTCCCCGTCCGCCAGGTCCGCGGCGAAGTCCCGCCCATCCAGGAGCAGGAAGTCATTGCCGAGTCCCTGATACTTGCTGAACTGGAGCACCGGTCCATCCCATCCGTCTGATCGATCGATCCTATGCAGAGCTTCTTCGAGCAACGGGGTCCACGGCTCGACACCTCGTCCCCGAGCGTGCGCCACCTGCAGGAGCTCATCCGCCACCAATCACCGGTGCACATGGAATTGGAGGGAGGGCAGAGTCTGCAGGGCACGATCCGCTGGCAGGACCCCGATTTCCTAGCCATCCAGCAGGAGCGGGACCGGCCCCTGTTGCTGGTGAATCGCCGGATGATCGTGCTGCTGCGGTTGCTCAGCTGAGGCCCTGTGGCACGATCGGGCCTGCCCTGATCCTTGCTGCTGTGACTGAACCGAGCCGGTACCGGCCCGCGTTGATCGAGAGCCGCTGGCAGCAGACCTGGGCCGAACAGGGTCTGGATCGCACCCCCGAGGGCAGCGAGGGCACCCCGTTTTATGCCCTCTCGATGTTCCCCTATCCCTCGGGGAACCTGCACATGGGCCATGTGCGCAACTATGTGATCACCGATGTGATCGCCCGCACCGCCCGGATGCGGGGCCATCGGGTGCTCCACCCGATGGGCTGGGATGCCTTTGGCCTACCGGCCGAGAACGCGGCGATCGAGCGCGGCGTCGAACCCGGCGTTTGGACCGACCGCAACATCGCCTCGATGCGCGATCAGCTCCGCCAGCTCGGTCTCTCGATCGACTGGGACCGGGAGCTGACCACCTGCCACAGCGACTACTACCGCTGGACCCAGTGGTTGTTTCTGCAGTTCCTGGAAGCCGGGCTGGCCTACCGGCGTGAAGCCACGGTGAACTGGGATCCGGTGGACCAGACGGTGCTGGCCAACGAGCAGGTCGATGGGGAGGGCCGCTCCTGGCGCTCCGGCGCCTTGGTGGAGAAGCGCCAGCTGCGCCAGTGGTTCCTGAAGATCACCGCCTACGCCGACCAGCTGCTGGACGACCTGCCGAAGCTGGAGGGCTGGCCGGAGCGGGTGCGCACCATGCAGGCCAACTGGATCGGCCGCTCCACCGGCGCCGAACTGGACTTCGCGGTCGTGGATGAAGGGGGCCAACCGACCGGCGAATCGATCACGGTGTTCACCACCCGGCCCGACACGGTGTTCGGGGTGAGTTATGTGGTGCTGGCGCCGGAGCACCCCCTGGTGGCCAGCCTCACCACGCCCGACCAGGCCATCGCGGTGCAGGCCTTCTGTGATCTGGTGAGCCGCCAGAGCGAGCAGGAACGCACCGCCGAAGATGGTCCGAAACGGGGTGTGCCGATCGGTGCCCAGGTGCGCAATCCGGCCACCGGCGAGCTGGTGCCCCTCTGGATCGCTGACTACGTGCTGGCCGAGTACGGCACCGGCGCCGTGATGGGCGTGCCAGCCCACGACCAGCGCGATTTCCTCTTCGCCCGCATCCACGAGCTGCCGGTGCGCCAGGTGATCATCCCCGAGGGCAGCGATGAACACGCCTATGAGGGCGGTGCCTGGACCGAGCCCGGCGTGCTGATCCATTCCGGCCGCTTCGACGGCCTGGCCAGCACCAAGGCGAAGGGCACGATCACCGCCGCCGCCGAAACCGAGGGTTGGGGCCGGGGCAAGGTTCAATACCGCCTGCGCGACTGGCTGATCTCTCGCCAGCGCTACTGGGGTTGTCCGATTCCGGTCATCCACTGCGACAGCTGCGGCGTGGTGCCAGTACCGGCTGATCAGCTGCCGGTGGAGCTGCCCCGCCAGGTGGCCTTCAGCGGCAAGGGTGCTTCACCGCTGGCCCAGCTGGACAGCTGGGTGAAGGTGGCCTGTCCCTGCTGCGGCGCGCCGGCACGCCGGGAGACCGACACGATGGACACCTTCATGTGCTCCAGCTGGTATTACCTGCGCTATAGCGATCCCCACAACACCGATCTGCCCTTCGCCCGTTCCAAGGTGGATGGATGGCTGCCGGTGGACCAATACGTGGGTGGAATCGAACATGCGATCCTGCACCTCCTCTACTCGCGCTTTTTCACCAAGGTGCTTCGGGATCGCGGACTGCTCGGCTTCGATGAACCGTTCACCCGCCTGCTCACCCAGGGGATGGTGCAGGGCATCACCTACAAGAATCCCCACAGCGGCAAATATATTGCTCCGGCCGATGTGAGCGATCCTACCGATCCGCGCGACCCGAACACCGGTGAAGGTCTTGAAGTCTTCTTCGAGAAGATGTCCAAGTCGAAATACAACGGTGTTGACCCCACCGCCGTGATCGACCGCTACGGCGCCGACACGGCCCGCATGTTCATCCTGTTCAAGGCTCCCCCAGAGAAGGATCTCGAGTGGGATGACGCCGATGTGGAGGGGCAATTCCGCTTCCTGCAAAGGATCTGGCGTTTGGTGGAAGGGGCTGTAGATCGTGGGCTCAGCCTGGAGGGGTGGCAGGGCTTCCCCGCTCCGGCAGAACTGTCACCAGCCGAACGCGATGTACGCCGTGCGGTTCACACCGCCATCACCGCCATCAGCGAAGACCTCAGTGGCGACTACCAGTTCAACACCGCCGTTTCCGAGCTGATGAAACTCAGCAATGCCATGGGCGACCACCTGGAGGCGGCCGGGGTTTCTGTGGCCCGTGAGGCTCTCGCCGCTCTGCTCACCCTGCTAGCTCCCTTCGCCCCCCACCTGGCTGAAGAGCTCTGGCAGAAACTCGGCGGTACAGGCAGCATTCACCGCCAGGCCTGGCCGGTGGCCGATCCCGCTGCCCTGGTGCGCGACACGATCCCCCTGGTGATCCAGATCAAGGGCAAGGTGCGCGGCAATCTCGAGGTGCCCGCCGATGCGGATAAGGCCACCTTGGAAAAGCTCGCCCTGGAGAGCGAGGTGGCCGCTCGCTGGCTAGAGGGCAAGGCGCCGAGCCGGGTGATCGTGGTGCCGGGCAAGTTGGTGAACCTGGTGCCATGAGCCGGCAGACCACCTTCCGCTTTCTTCCTGTGTGATGGCCGATTTCCCCAAACAGCACAGCGGCATGGCCCCGGATGGGCCTTCCCCTCACTCATCGCCAGGGCCAGCCGACGGTTCAGACCTCGGCGGCGGAACGGATCCCCGCAGGGAGGCCCTGATCGCCTCCCTGCGGAAGCGGTTTGCCCTCGCCCAGGCCCGGGGCGATGCGGAAGCCAAGCAAGCGTTGTTCAAGGAGGCGGTGTACCTCAACCTCCCGCCCGATCTCTGGCAGGAGCCCTCGACCTGATCCGATGCCCGCGATCCGGGATCGCTGTTTCGCACAGGGGCTCACGGAGACCCCCATCTGGAGCAGCGTTCCTGGGCAGTCTTCGTAGGCGGTGCCGGGGCTTCAGAGGAGGTCGCGATCAAGTTGTCGCAGCGTGTCGGCCACCTCATGGCGCAAGGTCTGGAAGTGCGCTGAGATCCGCAGTTCGCGCAGGTCGCGCTGATTGAGCTCAAGGCTGAGGCTCTGCACGATCCGGCCGGGCCTGGGGGCAAGGATATGCACCTGCTGAGCCAGCAGCAAGGCTTCATCGATGTCGTGAGTGATCAGCAGCACCGAAAGGCCAGTGCGTTGCCATAGGCCATACAGGAACTCCTGCATCGATTCGCGGATCTGCAGATCGAGGGCGCCGAAGGGCTCATCTAACAGAAGCAGCCGCGGTTCGGCCGCCAGAGCTCTGGCGATGGCCACCCTCTGTTGCATGCCCCCGGAGAGCTCTCGCGGCAGCCGCCTGGCCGCATTAGACAGCCCCACCACATCGAGGTAATAGGCCGTGCGCTCGCGGATCTCGCCGCGGTCGAGGCGTTTGAGTTCCATCCCGAAGGCCACGTTCTGGGCGACTGTGAGCCAGGGGTAGAGGCTGTATTTCTGAAACACCATGCCCCGTTCCGACCCCGGTCCGCGGATGGGTTGGCCATCGAGGCTGAGCCGGCCGCTGCTGGGTTTCTCCAGCCCTGCCACCAGGCGCATCAGGGTGGATTTGCCCGATCCGGAACTGCCCAGCAGGGCCAGGAACTGGCCGGTGTGCATGGTGAGGCTGATCCGATCGAGCACCAGCTGGGCGTCCCTGCCTTCGCCGAATCGTTTGCAGACGGAGTCGAGAACCAGATTCATGGCGTCCCAGGCGGGGGCGGTACGGCGCTCATGTCGCCCAGGCGCAGCTACGACGCAGCAGCATGCGAAAGCTCAGATCGATTAACAGGCCGATCAGGCCGATCACGATCAAACCCAGGAAGATCTGATCGGTGCGCAGGAAGCGCTGGGCCAGCGTGATGTGCTTACCCAGACCACTGTCAGCGGCCACGAGCTCAGCCAGGATGACCAGGTTCCAGGCGGCGGCCATGTTGATGCGGAAGGCATCAAGCACCTGGGGCGCGATGAAGGGCGTGATCACCCGCACCAGCAGATCGCGACGACGGCCCCCCAAGGTGAGGGTGGTTTCGAGCAGTTCGCGCGGCACGAACTTCACCGCATCCATGATCATCAGGGTGTTGAAGAAGAGGGTGCCGATGAAGATCAGCAACACCTTCGGCAGTTCACCCAGGCCGAAGTAGATGATCAGCAGCGGAATAAAGGCCGGCGCCGGCATGTAGCGGAGCAGGGCCAGCAGCGGCTCCAGCAAACGGCAGAAGGTGGTATTGGCGCCCATGGCGATTCCCAGCGGCAGGGCCACCAGGGCCGAGAGGCCGAAGCCCCCCAGCACCCTCAAGACACTGGCGCTGATGTCGCGCCAGAGATCACCGCTGGCCGCCTCCTCCTGGCCTGCGCTCCAACAGGGAGGTCTTGCCCGCACCGGGGCTGCTCATCACATTGAGGCAGAGCAGATTCCAGGCATCGAAATGCTCGCGGTTGTGGGAGGCCTGGTGCTGGTTGGCCGCCAGTAGGTTCAGACCCAGGCTGTCTTCCAGGGGCATGTGCATGGCGATCAACGCGAGGAGGGGGTAGGGATCAGGGAGGGACCGTGGGACCCAGCCGATGTGCCGAGCTCTTCAGCCCGCATCGGCTCAGGGCCAGACGGAACGTCGGGATGGTGGTATTCCACGCTGCGGATCCGCAGCTCCCGGCCCCGCACGATCTCCTCCATCGGGTGATCGCAGCAGGGAGAGCGGTAGCCCTGCTCCGCCAGGGGGCTGTAGGTGGAGGAGCAGCGCACGCAGCGTCCGAGCAGCGCAACCGGCTCAATCGCCAGCTGGGCGCCCTGCAGCCAGGTGTTCAAGGTGGCGGCGCGCCAGGTGAACAGCAGTTGGTCGGGTTCCACACAGGTGAAGGCGCCAACTTCCAGGTGGACGGTGTCCACCCTCGGCTCCAGGGGAGTGTGGCTCTGCTTCCACTGATCCATCGCCAGCAGCAGGGCCCGGGTCATGTCGACTTCGTGCAAGGCCCTACCTCCAACGCTGATCCACCTGCATGTTGCAGACCGGATTCAGCCAGGCAGGCGATTGGCGGCGCGGCAACTGGCCGCTCACCACCAAGTGGGCCATGGTGTCGCAGATCACACGGGTGGCCATCAGCGAGGTCATGTCGCTGATGTCGTAGGGCGGCGAGACCTCCACGACCTCCAGACCGCAGACCGGGACGTTCCTCACGATCAGCTCCAGGAGTTTCAGGGCCTCGCGGGGCAAGAGCCCGCCGGGTTCAGGCCAGCCGGTGCCCGGCACAAAGCCAGCGTCGATGCAGTCGATGTCGAAGGAGATGTAGACGCAATCGGTGCCATCGGTGGCTCGCTCGATCGCAAAGCGGGCTGCCGCCTCCAGGCCCATGTCGCAGATGTCGGTGACTGTGAGCACGTTGGTGCCCCGCTCCCGGCAGATCTTCACCCCTTCGCGTGGCACCTGCCAGCCGCCGATGCCCAGCTGCACGAGGTTTTCGGCCGGGGCGTTGGCCATGTTGGTGGCATGGAACCAGGGGGTGGTGTGCATGCGTTCATCCAGGTCGGTTTCCTGGGTGTCGACATGGCGATCGAAGTGAATAATGCCCACCTTTTTGTCGCCTAGGTGGCGGCAGACACCGCGCAGGGTGGGAAAGCCGATCGAATGATCACCGCCGAGAATGATCGGGAAGGCGCCGCTGGCGAAGACGTGCGCCACACCCTTGGAAATCTGATCGAAACTCTTTTCGTTGTTGGCAGGAATGGTGAAAATGTCGCCGACATCACACAAGGTGATCTGCTCACGAAGATCCACACCCATTTCGTAGTTGTAGGGCGTGTAGAGCGCCGAAATGCGGCGGATACCCTGGGATCCGAAGCGGGTGCTGGGACGATAGGTGGTGCCGCTGTCGTGGGGCACACCCAGGATGGCCACGTCAAACTCTCCGACGCGGTTCACATCCTCGATGTAGGGGGCCTTCATGAAGGTGTTGATGCCCGCATAATGAGGCAGCTCTCCCCGCGAGAAGGTGGAGATGCGGCGATCCACGATGCTTTCGGCTGCCTCCAGCCCGAATCGCTTGCCCTGTTCCACCTCCTGCTGCCAGCCGGTGAGGGGCAGCCTGGCCTCCATCTCCAGGGCCTTCAGGCCCTCGCTGGGATGAACGCGGTCAAATTCTTCCGGCAAGGAAGGCTCGTGTGGCAAGGCCATCGGGAGGGAGGGTGGGTTGGTCGCGGCCTCCCGGGCTTTTCTCCCTCCGTGTCACCGGTGCTTCCCGACAGAGCTGCCGAATCGAACCGATGGGATTTCTCTCGGACCAGTCATTTCAACAGCCAATCGGCGCCGAAGCATTGATGACGACTGAAATCGGAACCCTAGGGAGACCCTGGAAAACCCAGGCCATCCACGCAACAATGGCCCTGTAAGCGCAGGTCAGGACTGGGGTGATGAGTGGCAAGCAGCTCGGCTTCTCGGATTACGAGCTGACCACCGCCAAGAAGCAGACCAAACGGGAGAAGTTTCTCTCTGAGATG
>Ga0114973_10000010_pt1 | contig 135212 bp, 124 predicted proteins | sample M_140807_MF_Meta_FD_87025 | JGI IMG/M metagenome (GOLD analysis project Ga0114973, IMG submission 87025) | Freshwater microbial communities from Lake Montjoie, Canada to study carbon cycling - M_140807_MF_MetaG | ecosystem: Environmental > Aquatic > Freshwater > Lake | place: Lake Montjoie... | reverse complement strand
TCGTTCGTGGGGTACAATCACGGGGGATTCCCTTACCACGCCGAACTGGTCGCTTTGTGCCGCACCATGACCGAGCGCGGGATAGAATGGGTCATGAACAATTCCGATGTTCCGTGGGTGCACGAACAGTACGCTGGGTATCCTATAGAAGTCTTGGTATGCAAGCGCACCATCCACTCTAGGAATCCGGGAGCCATGACGAACGAAGTGGTCGTCGTTTCCCGACGGTGAATACGTACGTAAAACATCTCACCATACTAGTAGTTACACCTCTATGAGCGAAAAAGAAGTAGCATCTGGGCGACCGACGCCTACTCCAGGGTCGCCCTCGGAATCTCAGTTTCTGCATTACGGTGATATCATTCAGGTATTTACCAAGCCTCCAACCTCGGACACGGCAGAACCAAGTCCCAGTCCCAGTACCGTGAAATTAGACATGAACGAACGCACCTTTCTGGTGGATTACATTGACGACGACCATTTACGTTTGGTGGATACCACCACGTTGGACGCGGTGGTGCTGCGCCTGGATGACAACGGGCATCTTCAAGAACCGTCTTCTATTCAGCGGATAGATTTGCTCACGCGGGCCAAAGAGCCCGGGTACGCTCGTCAAAAGGGTCTTCTTCCGGAACAGTGGGTGGATATTTTTTTCGTGGGTATCACGGACCCGCTCACAGGTAAAATCACCCATTTAGAAGAAGACCAGATAGAAGTCACTTTGCATCCGTCCCAAGAGATCATATACATTGATTTTAGCTATCGGGGGCTTCCGGAGGATTTGCATATTGAGAAGTTTGTGTTGCGGTCGGTGCCGTCCGCTGCTCGTCGGGCCGAGGCCGAGGACGAGGCCAAGGGGGAAGAGGACCAAGACAGCGGCGAAGAAGGCTCGGCCGCGGCCTCGGCCACCCCCTCCATAGAGTACACGCCGGACAACGAGGTGATGTTGTTTCTCCCCGAATCCATTGAGTACGACGTGCCCCTGGACCAGACGCTCCAAGAGCAGTATTTGGAGGCGGACGAACTGTTCTTTGGCAAGGACCGCAATGTCGTGGAGCAGTACGTGGAACAGGAGCAATATGAGATGGTTTTCAATATTGAGACCCAGTTGACCAGTCTGATGAACGAACTGCTGGCCGAGATTCCCAACGCCCAGCGCAGTCTGGAAGTGACCCAGGGCATTCACCGCCTGTTGGACCGGTTCCGGGAATTGCGTGAGGCGTATTCGTTGGTGGACCCCTATACCCACCAGATTCAAGGGGTGCGCGTCCGGGGAACGCGGTACAAGCCCCTGTTGGAACACGTCTTGGTACCTGAAACGGTGCCCCTCGCGTGGTTGATGCCCGTCACGCAGACCCGGCGTAACATGTATTACCTGGACGACGAATCGGCGAGCGATTTCACCGAGCCGGGGGATACGGTGCTCTTGCCGCTGGACGTGGAACCGTTGGCGGACGCCTTTCGGGATTATAAGAACGATGCCATGCACGGCGTGGTCAATCCGTACCGGCACTGGATGGAGACGCTGGACCCCTATTTCCATCCGGTCTCTGACGCCCCCCTCACCACCTACGACGACGTGGTACCACGTAAATCGGTACTCACCGTCTTCACGGTCGCCAATGACCGGTGGGAGTCGGTTGTGGACAATGCCGTCTACGGCCGTGAATTTTCGGCGTCGGCGGCGGCCTCCCAGGCTAAATATACGGCGCTGAAACCGACCTCCTTCTTGGTACAGCGTTTTAGTGACGCGGCCACCTACATGGAGCGTTCAGAGGACAACCGCCGCGTCTTCCATCCCCGGCGTATGGGCCACGGGGAACCGATGGCGGTCCAGTCGTGGCTCACGTTGCCGGCGTCGGTGGCCCAGTTTTCGCGTGTGCATCTGCCTGCCCTGGACATCATGCATCGCACCTTGTGGGGCAGTAGTTATTGGCTTAAATTCCGGTCCTTGGGTCAGTCCGGGGGGGTCACGACCTTTGTCGTGGATGACCTGGATGCCGACTACTTTTCCACGCTGGCCCCGCGTAAAGCGGCGGAACGACGCGGTGCCAAAGCGGCGGAACGACGCGGTGCCAAGGAGCGCGCTGCCAAGACGGGGATTCTGACCAAGAACTTCATGCGTGGAATGCAAAACTACACCCTGGACCCGACCCTCATGGAAGAGACGCCCCTCACCCAAGACATGTATAGGAGCTTCCTGAATACCATCTTTCCCGCCACCTTTGACCTGGTGGAATTGGTGCAAACCTCTTGGTCCACGTTTGAAGGGCTCAATGTCCGCGATTTCTTGGCGGCCTTGGAACCGTTTGCGGTGACCATGGATTCTCTTCCTTATCCTGCTTTCAACCGCATCCGGTATTTCATGGGGAAACGCGCCCAGGCCTACAAAGAACAGTTTTATGCGCGCAAAGAGGGGTACCGCAAATTGGAACAAAAATATGAGCGGCTGTTTCCGCCGTCGCATGTGACCCATATGATGGAACATAATCTGGCGCGGCAACTCCTGGACAAAGGGACCCTTTACGAAATTTTCTTGGACGCTTACCGCTTGTTCAAGCTGCACGCGGACCGTCCGTGGATGCCTACCTCGGCCTCGGAAATCATCCAGGAATTTACCCAACGGGACTACGGGGCGCTGTTTACGTTGCTGATGCGCAATGCTACGCTTCATCATGTGGTGGCCGACGCGTTTCTCAAGGCGGCCGCGGCCCCCGACGACGCGGAGGCCGTGGACGGTCTGGAAGACGAGGGAACGAAGGTACCCACCAAAAATGGGAAATGCAGCCGGTATTTCCTGACCAAGCGGTACACGTCGCTCGGCGATTTGCAAAAGGACAATTACCAAGACGACGTCTTCTACGACCCCGAGTTTGACGATACCCCCTATTCCCTTTTGAACGAATACAAGGCGGATATGCCGACCACGGACAAGGCGGACGGGCAGAAAAGCCAGGCCATGCGCGAATTCCTGGATTTACTCACCGTCAGTTTGACCCAGAAACACGGCATTGCCAAGGAGGCCGCGGGTGAACTGGCCCAGACGTTGGTTGCCAAGAAGAAACGCGTGAAAGAGGGGGAGTATGCCATGTTGGACGTGGTTTCCAAGAAGGACAGCGAGACCGAAGGCGCTCAATCGGAACGGGAATTCTACCGTCGCGTCAAGAACAAATGGGTCCGGGACACGTCGGTCCTGGAGGAATCCTTTGCCGATTTGTCGTATTTGATCCAGGCCGCGTTCCCGACCGGGGGGCCCAAGAAGGCAGTCGGGTCAAGCGCCGCCAAGCAGTTCAACCAAGCTTGGTGCGACGCCCAGCCGATGTGCTTCAAGAACCCGCGCCTGGCTACCTGCGACCCCTTTGCTTCCGCTGAACGCCGCATCCAGCAGATGCGGCAACAGGTCGCCGTCCAAGAAATGGCCTCGCGCCTGGAAATGTCTCAAGAAGACATGGCCCAACGGATGGAAACCTGGGTCCTGCAAGCATCGCGGCTCTTGGTCGCGAAAGAGCGGCTACGAACGGTGACGGAACAAAAATACAGCCGCTTGGCCCATGCCTTGGGGGCCCAGATGGCCCGAGCTCGCGCCGAAGCCCCCGCACCCCCGGTATCCCCTTATACCAAATTGCGCGACGACATCTTGGGTCAGTCCGATTTCGCGAAACGGCAACACGACTTGGTCCGTTTTTTCCAGACGGGGGCGCTGCGCCGGGCCATGACGGAAGAATTGGGCGAGGATGCCCACTGGCTCTACTGTACCCAGACGAATACCAAACTGCTGCCGGCGTTTTTCCATGACCTGGCCAAGGAGTATGTGACTCAGGGGGAACCGGGGTACCAGGCCCGTCTGGAGCAACTCACGCAGTTTCAAATGTTGAGCGACGACGGTGACGCCATTGTGGACAAGCACAGTGGGTACATCCTCACCAAGATAGAATGGGTCAACGAAGAACTCTACGATGAACACGGTTTCCGCATCAAGACGGCCAGTGCCTTGGTCATTCCTCCCGAGGAGAGTGGGGGCGCCGCCGCCGCGGACCCGTGGTCCACTCCGGACAAGGGGGCCGCGGTAGCGACAGCAGCGGCCGCTACTGGCGTGACCGCTACCGATACCGAACTGCATCAGATGGTCAAGAATGTTTACCACACGTTTTACCAGGCCATGGAGCTCCCCCCGGCCACCGAATCCCAAAACGATCTCCGCGGGTTCGTGTTGCGCACCGTGTTGGAACTTCACGCCGTCTTGGTGAAACCCCGCGACGAGTTTATCCGCGACCTGTCCTTGCGCAGCAACGAACCCGCGGCCAAGCTCGCCGCCAAATACAAAACCTACGAACATCAGTATGTGATCATTTTGACGATGGCTGCGCTGTTGGTCGGGATCCAAACATCCTTGCCTCCGATTCGTACCAAGAAAACGGTGCCCGGGTGCGTCAAGTCGTTTACCGGGTATCCCTTGACGGAATCCACCGAGGACCAGAGTGGGATCCTATACTTGGTTTGCATTCTGCAACTGGTCAAGAGTTCGGTGCCGCCGTGGAACAGCGTCAAGAACATTAAAAAGGAGACCATTCAAGAGATGCTGCGCAAGACCCTGGAGCGCATCTTGGAAACCCGCAAGGATGTATATGATCTCTACCAGCGTCAGCTCACCTACCGTGCGGAACATCCCGATGAATTCGCCATTCCGGAACGTTACCAACTGGAAACATGGCGGCACCTGTTACCACCCATCGTGGAGATTGGGGTGATGGACCGACTCCCGGTCCCGGGGGGACCTTCTCTCTCCGAGAACCCTCTGGTACTGCAATCGCAGGCCATTCGCTACGGCTACGGGGTGGTGGAGGCGATTCATCGGGTGGTGCGCAGCAAGGAGGTGCTGCTCAAAACGTCGGTGGGGGTGCCCTTCATCCAAAACGCGTGCTGCAATGATACGGCGGCACAAGAGACGACCCTGCAGTACTTTATGCGTGAATCGCCCGTCTTGGTGGCCTTTTTGCGGAACATGGCCCAGTACCAAACCCGGTTGGACCACATGCGCCGGCGCACCCAGGCACCGATGTACCTATTCAGCGACGACACCCGCTTGGTGCGTCCGGAGGTGACGTCGGGTCCCGCCGAAGAGCTCATCTACGCGGCGTTTATCCATTTTTGCCAATTTGACCGGTTGGACCAAGACATCCCGGAGTACCTGTTGCCCGTGTGTGCGACCAAGCCGGCGGCCGAGCGGTACGCGCCCCGTGGTACGCTGACCGAAAAGATTCAGGCGCTGAAACAGATGGGGCGCAAGTACAGCTGGGAGGACTACGACCATTTGATACGCCGGGTCAACGTGGCGCGGCGGGTGCACGTGGACATTCAATTTATAACCCCCACGGCGGTCAAGGTCCTGACCGAATTCTTGGCAGTGGGGCAGGCGATGGCTGGCGCCGGATCCGTGCCTTTGCGTTTGGACACGGTACGCCGGGAACTCCTGGCGGTCTTGGTCAAATACGACCCCCAAATCATGCTATTGGAGCATCCCGTGAATAGTGACAAAGGTAACGAAGGTGACAAAGGGGGAGACACCGAAGGCATGCACGCCGTTTCCGACGCGTTGGTCAACGTACTGGGTCCTTACAATGAGGCCGCCCGGGAACGCATTGTCCAATTCGTACCCAAAGGTACCCAGCGTGATTTTGCCGACCGGGTGTTGTCTCAGTGGACCGAATGGGGAGCCACTGGTCCGACCGACCTCCAAGCGGTGGCCCAGTTCATGAAGAACGCCATGGTGTTTTTGGTCAAGATCCTTCCGACCATGATCTTCAACCGCCAGTTTTACAAGGAATGGCGCATCCCGAAGCATTGGGAGATGGGGGCCAAGCACCAAGAAGTGATTACGACGTTTCTCAACAAGAACCGCGAATGGTTTGCTCGGTTTGCGTCCCCCGACCCCGAATTTGCCTCCCTCATTCAGGAATGGCAAGCGGCCCTGTTGGATACCGTGCGCCTGATGCAACTGCTGCCGGTGCAGGCACCGATTGACAAGGCGGGACAGCGATATTTCCGCTTGTTTTCCGAGACGGTGGTCCAAGAACTGCTTAAATTCGTGGGCTATTCCCTCTTTGACCAGGTGGTGATGTTATGCCATCGGCTCCCGAAAACGTCGGCGGGGACCAAGACGAAACAGACCGCGACGCAGTGGATGGTGGCCATGATGGAAATGCTGTATTCGGATAAGAAAATCGCCAACATGTCGTACGCGGACATCATGCGCGAGGTGGAAAAGTCGCGGTTCAAGGAAAAGGCGCGCATCATGCGGACGTTCCAAGAAGCGACGGAGAGTGACCGCCGGTACATGTACATGGAAAAGGTGTTCAAACTGAACCGCTGGAGTGTCAATGCCAAAGACCTGCTCAAGGAGAACGACGCGCAGTTTGAAAAGGAGGTGGCGGAATTCGTGGACGATACGGTGGAGGAACGGTTCGGTGCTGGGAGCGAGGACCAAGACGACCCCGACTACGATTACGACGACCAAGAGGACCCTGACGAGGCACACAATGAGGACAATGATGACAATGAAGGGGACGAAGACGAGTATGACGAAGGGGACCGCGAACTGTACGAATATGACAATGAAGATGCCTACTGAAACCGATTTAGAATCGTCCCAATAGACCCAAGTATATGATCCTTTCGGGCTATGAACGAAATGACCAGCACCCCCCCACCTAACGCGTTTCCCTGTCCTCAGTGTGAACGTATCTATAAGACCAAGAACGGCCTCCGTAACCACTTGCGCAAGTATGTACATGGTACTTCCGCATCTGTACCTGTTTCGTCGGCACCGGTGGAAACCGTGGAAACCGTCCAGGTCCAGGTGCAGAGTGAACCCGAAGGCGACCAAGACGACGAACTGGAATATGACTTGGAAGACGACCAAGAAGAGGATGACGAGGACGACCAAGAATATGATCAAGAAGAAGAGGACGAAGACGGACCCGAATATGAGCAAGACGAGGACGACCGTTATCCAGTCTTGTCCCTTTCCGTCTTTGACAACAATAAATGCAACAATAAATATATCTGTGTCACAGTGATGGATACCTACCATGTCGCTTTCTTGGCGGCCATTTTCATGGCCGTTTTGACGAACATGGGTATGGTGACCTACGTGATATACAGCCAAGGGTCGGGGTCGTCCTCGCCCGCCAATGCCACCTTGGCCACTTTGAAAAATTGAATTTAGCGTCATGGTATCCCGAGAGATGACATGACGTCAGTAGACCCCACCTACCCCGCACCTAAGAAAATGACCCGTATTCAAGACCCTCTGGAAGAGCTCCTGGCATTTTGCCTTGCCCTGCCCCCGCGCCCAACGAGCATGCACCCCCGTCCCTACATATTGTCCGTGGAGGGCAACATTGGGGCCGGTAAAACAAGTCTCCTGGACCAACTGGAGGTCCGGGTGAATCCCCGCCGAGTCGTGGTGGTGCGCGAACCGGTGGACACCTGGATGCGGCTCACCGATCCCACCGACGGCGAATCCATTCTCCAAAAATTTTACAAATGTCCGGCCGTCTACAGTTTCACATTTCAAACCGTGGTCTTTCATAGCATCATGCAATCCATAGATGAGGCCATAACCACCCACCCCGAGTGTGAAATCATTGTATGTGAGCGTTCGCTGGCGGCCAGTCGGCATGTGTTTTGTGCCATGTTGAAAGAGGCCAACCAAATATCGGCATTTGAAATGAACATCTACGAGAGTTTCTTCACGCCGTCTGTGATGGAACGGTACTACCCGGACGCCGTCTTCTTCCTGGATGTGGACCCCCATATATGTTTGAAACGGATCCAGAAGCGCGACCGCAAGGGCGAAGAGGATATTCCGTTGGACTATTTGATAAAACTGGACCACACGTACCGTCAATGGTTGCCAGAATATACCCACGCATTCTTGGAACATGTCCCGTGACCGCCCCTGACACCGGTTCACATCTGAATTATCCATTCTTGAAGGTTGGTCCTTGAATCTTGGGCCACTTGTCGTCGGCGGGGGCGGCCGCGGCCACCACCTCGGCCGCAGTTGCGACGGGTAAAGAGCCCGGGCTTGTGATGGGTACGGCAGTAACGACAGGTACATTGGCAGTTTCGGATATGATTGGCGCAGCAGTATCTACCATATTAGTAGTAGCCGTGGTTGAATCGTTATTTGAACCGGTAATCGTCGCCGATAATACCCGGTATATGATGTCCAGTTCTCTTTTTTTTGCCATCAAATCGCTAATATCAGGGTCTTGGTAAAGCATCTCGCCATTTTTCAGGACCATGCGTTCCTTTTCCACTGGTTCCGGTCGCGCTACACGTACAGGTGCAGGCCCAGGCCCTGTACCTGGTTCTGGGAGGTACCGCTTGAAGGTCACCAGGTAAGAATCAGGCATATTGGCACTCAGGTCAGGCGTTTCTTCCATGACATTGTTCATGGCAGCATTGTACCATACGGTCAGGTCTTCGTAGGTAAGCGAAGCCGTATTGGACGAGGGGTCCAAATACAACTTTATGTCGCCCCCAGACGCATCGCGTTTTACTGTCATGGGATGCAACATGGTGCCCGAACTATCTATCTGAAAGGTCACATAGAATTCGTTGAGCAGGACCATTGGGCGGGAAGACGGAACTACCTGGGTCGCGGCGGTCGCGGCGGTGATGGAGGAAACGGCTTCTGTTGGTTGTGTAACTTGGGTAGCTTGATTGACTTGACTGGGTTGTTCAGTGGCTGTCAGGGAGGAAACGGTTTCCGTTGGTTGAGTCATTTGGGTAGCTTGTGTCACTTGACTGGGTGGTTCAGTGGCTGTCAGGGAAGAAACCGCCGCCGTCGGTTGGGTACTGGGGGTATGTTCGGTATCACCATCACCGTTTGGTAGTGGCGAGGTATTTGTACTTGTATTGACACCTGGAATTTTGGGAATGGGTCTAAAAAAATTTTCGTGGAGGTTTTTTGTCCAATTGGGTAATTCGGAACCGGCTCTCTCTCTTTTTACTTGTTCTTCAAATTGTTTTGTACTATCCGACAATGGGGCATCATGATGTATTCTAGTATGTTCAGAAACCGTAGAAGAATCATCCGAAAAATCAGTTCGGAGAGGGGGAGGGAGAGGATGGTTGGGACGTAAAGGAGCAGGAACGGGAACGAGAGCAGGAGCAGCAGCAGGAGCAGCAGCAGGAGCAGCAGCAGGAGCAGCAGCAGGAGCAGCAGCAGGAGCAGCAGCAGGAGCAGCAGCAGGAGCAGCAAGAGCAAGAACAGAAACGGGAGCAGATGTAATTGGATTTGATATTTTAAATCCGCGTTCGTTTAAACAACGAATCAACTCTTCTTTACCAAGTCCGTTGCGAGTTTCTTGTTCTATAAAACGATTGTATTTAGCTTGTGGTATTATTTTGCGTCGGTATGTTTTGATTAATTTTTTAGCAGCTTTCACGCACAATTCACTATAGTCGCCTTGAGATGTTGGCTCAGCCGCCTGATCATCATTATAGGAACTAGGAGGAGCAGAACTAGGAGCAGGAGCAGGAACAGGAACAAGAGCAGAACCAGGAATACGAGTAAGAGCAGAACTAGGAGCAGGAACAGGAACAAGAGCAGAACCAGGAATACGAGTAAGAGCAGAACTAGGAGCAGGAACAGAACTAGGAACACGAACAGGAACAACAGCATAACTAGGTTCAGGACCAGGTTCATCAGCAGGATCAGAATTGGGAGGAGGTATAACATCTACTGGTCCAGTTATCGGAATTGTTTGGGTACGTGGTTCAGCATGATGTCTCGTCAAAATATTCGTATTTTTCGCCCCCGTATTTGTCGTGCTAGTATTTGTCGGTTTGTTTCCCTGAAAAACATTTTTATTTTGTTCAACTATCCCTTGTGGGATGACCTGTTGCAAATTAGCTTTTATGTCGTCCGTTGTCCCCCCCTTGATACGACGTTTCAGCGTGCGTCGCCGTTTTCGTGCACATTTCGTGGTATTTCGTCGCCGACTCGGCATCCGATGCACTGGTCTTTGCAGGCAGCCAACTATACTATAATGCGATAAAAGCCCACGCACTACAGTACGACGGACAGCGGCAGGTCCGCCGTGGCCACGGTCACTTTCCGCGGCTCGCGGTCGTACTGCGACACCCAAAAATGGTAGCAACCCCCTGTCCCATCCACTGCCCGAGTCTCCAGCATCCCGATGCAGAACTCAATGTTGGTCCGGCGCAAAAACGTAAATGGCTGACTTCGCCGAATCGGCCGCAACGTTTCGGCGTCCAGCAGCAAGAGCACGTGGTAATACTGGCGCGGCCACTCGTGCACACTGAAATGCACCAGTCCCACCAGCGCGCCCGGGTAGTCTAAAGACGTGCGGAAGTACGTGGACCCACGGAACTGGTCAAACCACGGGGACTTGATTTCCCGGGTGGCGTCCACGACAAACTGACCCGTCCCCACTTCCACGTGCCCCACGGTCATGTCCGAACAACGGTATAGGAGCTTGTCCCCCGGCAAAGGGCACCAATTTTTCTCACAGGGCGTATCGGTCGGCGGTTGGACCACCGTCGTCGCCGTCAGTGCGCGTCCCATCACGTCGTACACGCCACGCAGAATGCGCCCTTTCCCTGCACCACCCGACGCCCCGTCCCGCGTATAATTGACACTGGTCCCGACGTAACACACTTGCCCGGTGCTGTCCAACCACAGACGAATGTCCTCCACGCCCTGGTACTCGCAGTCGGGGATGGAAACCAGGGTAATGGGGTCAGCGGAGCAACCCCTGGTAATGGGGTCGCGCATTTCAAAATGCTCCACGGCGGTCATGGTCTGATTCAGACGGCTGCATACATTCCGGGTATGAATCGTGCGGTCGCTGCTGTTCGGAAACAAATACCCTCCGTTGTCCGCCAACGTGTAATTCACATAGCGCGTGTTCATCCAGTAGCCTCCGTCGCCCGCCCACGACATCGGCACGATGGACGCCGAGCTCGCGTGAAAATCGCCGCCCAGTTCCGGGCATTCGTGCGCTACCTCGGTGTACGACCCCACGTCTTTCGCTAAACACATGGACCACCATTCGGCCGGCACCTCCAGGATACTGTCGTTGTGATCCGCCGCGTACCAATTGGGCGTCCAGTTGTCTATTTTGCTCTCCATCCACGCCCAGAAATTCACCTCCCACGTCATCTGGTTGTATTCGGCCAGGAATTTGGGGAACCAGGTCGTGTACAGTCGGCAAAACTCGGCCATGGTACCGATGTCCCCTAAAAAGAAGCCGCCGCAGAATCGCCAGTGGATGGCATGAATGACCCCCGTGATGGCCCCGGTATTCATCGGCGACGGCAGGGGTTGCCAGCATCCGGGAATGGCCAAAAACGTCCGTTTCCAGACGTTGGACGCCATGGCGCGCAACTGGGCCTGGGACCCCGCCACGTCCCGAAACACATGCGCCACATTGAAGTCTATCCAGGCAAAATGCGTGGAATTCCAAGGATTGACCTTCATCGCATCCATCATACACTCCATCTTGGTGTGCATCAGCGTCATGTATTCCAACGTGTCCTTTTGCATGTTGCGGTGCCTCGGCAACCCCTGATGGGTCGTCCCCGCGTGCATGTTGCGGTAAGGGCGCCACTGCTGGTAGACCCAGGTGTCGGTAATGTTCTTGAACACCCGCATGCGCCGCACGTTGGGGTACGTCACCATGAACTGGTCCAGGAGCGACACGCTGGACTCGTCCACATACACGCACAATTGGATGCCCGTCTGCGCGATTTTAGCAAATTGTTCAAAGCGCCAAATCATGTCTCGCGAACCCAGACGGTTATTCGGATAAATATTCATGTAGGCCGTAACAAAGGTGACCACCGATGACGTGTTGCTCATGACGGACGCAATCCAAGGACAAGTATAGGATCCTTCCCGATTTGTTTACGTCATTTTACAACGCCCGTTTTGGTGCCCAGATTCCATTGGACCTATATGGTAACTGTGAACCGTGGTATCATGCCCCCTCGTCAAGTTGTCCTGCATCCCGACGTGTGGGGACCGCATTATTGGTTTGTCCTACATACCATCGCCTATACGTACCCGGAACATCCGACCAATGTGACCAAGCGCAAATATTACGATTTGATTCAGAATTTGCCTCTGTTTTTGCCCGACGAGACCATGGGCGATCTCTTGGCCGAATTCTTGGACAAGTATCCGGTGTCGCCGTACCTGGATTCGCGCGAGTCCTTTATGCGCTGGATGCATTTTTTACATAACCGGTTCAACGTCCATCTGGGGAAACCGCCCTTGTCCATGTACGCGGCTTTAGACGCCTTTTACGAAGCGCATCAACCCCGCGTCCTGCATCATGCCCGCACCCAAATACGCACCCGGGACATTATCTATGTCAGCATACTCTTGGCACTGGTCCTGGGCATTTATACCCTGTCTCGGACCTGATTTCGCAGACATGAACCTGTCCTTTTGTCCATATAGATTAGCATATTGGACGTGGAAACATGCGGATAGAACTGTGGCTGTTGCTGATCTGCGCCTTGGTGGTATTTAATATTTACACCGAGGGGCGGTACCTGAAAAATTGGATGCGGTACAAGAAATGGTTGCAAATGGCCGGCGTGGTCCTCGGCACCCTCTTTTTGTACTATTTGATCAAAAAGAACCCCATGAATACGGGGGCACTGCTGCAGGCCTCCAACGACTACATCAAATACATGCCCTTGGACAAGCAAAGTGCGAGCCTATTGACGCCTATTTTGGATTTTACCGCTAAACAGCAACGCGGTGGTGGCGAGGCAAGAGGAGGCAGTGGACCCGCGCCGTACCAAGAGGCGCCTGCCGCGGCCCAACGGGTCCTACAATCGGGTAAGCAAAGCAACCCCGGATGGGGTAAGCAAAGCAACCCCGGATGGGGTAAGCAAAGCGGCAGTCGCGTCACGGCGACCAAGCGATCGGTGAGCGAGACAAAAAAAAAGTACGTGGCGAGTCGTCAGGGCTGGCGATGCCACAGCTGTCAAGAACAATTGACTGCATGGTTTGAAGTGGACCACAAAGTCCGCTTAGAATACGGTGGCAGTAATCATGTAGACAACTTGGTGGCTCTTTGTCGCAATTGCCACGGTGGCAAGACGGCTATGGAAAATATGAATAAGGATATGTTGTGATTCTAAAACCCCTCTCCAGGCTGTGACAAGTCGTAGCGAGCGGATTTCCCAGTTAGCAAAATCGCATAATTGTTACCAAATGGCGGAGAGAGCTTGTTCAGAGAGCGAAAATATACCCTAACCCAACCCTAAACTGCTCTCCTAACAGGCTCCGTCACCCATTTGGTAACAGTCCTACTTTTTTTGCTAACTCGGAAACCTTTTCCGCAAGTCGTACTCCGTCTGTCTCGTTTCGGCCGGTTCGGCCGGTTCCAACTGTCGGGCAATCGTCGTACCAATCAGAATCGGAATGGCCAACGGAATGGCCACGGGACAGGCAAATCCGACCATAAATCCGGATAGTGCCCCTAACCATCCCGAAGCCATGCAGGAAACCACACACTCGGTGTAGGCATCCCTTTTATGGTCCCTATACCCGAAATAGGCACCGACCCAGGAACCCAAGACGCTTCCGGTCGTCGCACTGGCGATCACCCATTGGTCGTAATTCATTGCGTTGATTTTATCGCGCAAGGTAGTTTTCATACGCGCCGCCGCACCCATCCGGGGTTGCCGCTTCGCAGCCGCCGCGCTAAATCTCTTCATTGCCCACATTCCCCTGGATGCCATCCCAAGACATGTATAGGATCCCAAATTCAATTTTTCCCTCCGGTCCGCACCCCATCCCCCGAATCTATATCACAGCATCTTATAGATGATTTGATATTGGTCCCGATACCACGCATGTACCGTCGCAATCCCAGCAATTCGCCCACGCTCGCTTACGTGACGGGGGCTCTGCCGTTTGTCCTCGTCCCACTCCTATACTTGGCCATGAATGCGGTGTTACAAGGTGGCTCCCTCACCAACATTTTTATGTGTGCCTTGGTCGTCCTGGTCGTGCTATGGGGACTCTGCGCCGCGGTCTACGTGGCCGATGTCTTGGTCCCCAAGTTCATCTTGTTCATCCTGGTGGGCGGTTTAGCCGTTTCGGCCCTCATGCTCCTCATGACCACTTACAATTACCTGAGTTCCTACAGTTTCACGGCCACCAATATCATCAAAAAAATCCTGCTCATCTTGGCCGTCGTGTTGGGTCTGGCCATTGTCACTGTGCTCATTCCCACGGGGTACCGCCCGGCCGGCATGTCCCAGTTCCTCCAAGAATGGGCGGCCTATTTGCGCGAGGAGTGGCGCGTGGCGCCGCCCTCCATGGTGGTCCTGCTCGCCCTGGAACTCTTGGTCCTCGTTGCCTATTTCTTGGTGCCTTGGTACTTAGAGACTCAGATGTCTTATCACAACGGCGTGCGCTGGTTGTACCGGGGTCAACGCATGCTGTCTCAACCCCAAGAAACGGTGGTGGCCACCGCCCGCGATTTGGAGGTCATCAACCCCGAATTCGCGGGCAACCCCTACCTCAAAACCTATACCGTGTCCATGTGGGTCTACATGAACCCCCGGGATGCCCAGATGACCGAAGCCGTGGCGGCGACCTTGGGTCCCACCAACCTCTTCTACTACGGCACGTCGCAACTGCGCGCGCCCGCGGGGCCTGGTCCGGCCAAGAGCAATACGTGGGAACTGGTGAACCCTAAACCGCGCGTGGCTTACATGTACGACTATGGGAGCAAAAAATACGCGTTTGTCGTCGGCTTTACCGACGCCGAGCCCTACCGCCTCTATTTGGAACTGCAGAAATGGCATCAATTGGTGTTGGTCGTGGAAGACAACGGTCTGAGCCTGTTCGTGGACGGGGTTTTAGACAAGGCGTTCCCGGTGCCAGGCACGATGCCGGAATACACGGCCGACGACGTCATCGTCTTGGGTGACATTCAAGGTGCAGTGTACGGCGCCATTGCCGACGTGGTCTATTACGACCATGCTCTCACGCCGGACCAGGTATCCACCTCGTGGAACACGCAAAAATATACCATAGACACTGACTAAAGAATAAACTTGGGGGGCCAATATATAGTGTCGTGGCCGGTTTCCAAGAAGCATGAACTGGTTCATTGTGCTCGGCGTGGTCATTGTGATATTGGGTATTTATCTCCTGTACCTCTACTTTCAAAATTACACCACGGTGGCGGCCAATTTGGTCAATTTGAACAACGCGAACCCGTCGGTGGCCATCACCAACAACCCGAACAGCTACCAATACTCGGTGGGGGCCTGGGTCTACGTGAACTCTTGGAACAATAATGTGACTAAACCGATTTTAGCCATTCCGGGGCAGTTCAACCTGTACCTGGATACCACCAGCCCCACGTTGTATTTTGACATCAGTCAGAATTGCGCGGGGGGCAGTGCGACGCCGTCGCCGCCCATGATTGTCACGGACAATTTCCCTCTGCAACGCTGGACCTACATCACGGTGGTGGTGGACAATTATTTCGTGGATATGTACGTGGACGGCAAGCTCCTGCAGTCCATGAAACTCAACTGCATGCAGTCCGTCCCGAGCACCACGACGGCGTCCATCTATTTAGGCGGAAGCCCCACCATCATCAATGACGTCATGATGACCAAGGTGTACCGGTGGTCCTACGTCCTCGCACCCCAAGACGTGTGGAAGAACTACATCGGCGGCAACGGGGTGTCCACGTCGTTTTCTAGCTACGGCATGGCGGTGGACATCATAAAGAACAACCAGATCCAGAACCAGTTCCGGATCTTTTAAACCTGATTAGGGATTTTTATGTTGGTTCGTGTCGCACCAGTCCGCTTGGAATATCACGGAATATTATAAGTACAGTGTAATTTTATCGGCCCGCATATGGAAAATGCCGCTGCGAACTTCTCGCAAGGAGCCCGAAATATCACGGACAATGTGAACAATACGATGCAACGTATTTCAGATACGATGCGTAGTACGGTGTCCGAATACGGCGACCCAGCCAAAGTGGCCACCGCCAGCGCGGACTATCTGACCACCAACAGCTTGGTCGCCAAAATCGCCATCACGCTCTTGGTGCTGGTCGTCTTTGTCATGTTGCTGATTTTGGGCGTCAACCTCATTGGGTATTTTACACAGAACGCGACCAGTCCGTACGTTGTCCAGGGCATGATTCCCGGTAGCAACAGCACCGCGGTAGCGGGCAATATCATCACCCGGTCCGACAACCGCAAATACGGGATGGAGTATACATGGTCGGTGTGGCTGCAGGTCAATGACCGCGTCCCCGCCGCCGAACAGTACGCGCACGTGTTTAACAAGGGCAACGGAAGCTACCATACGGCCCCCACGGTCATCAACGGGGTCAATTATCCCATGGGCACCGGTCTGGCCACGGTCAACAACGGCCCGGGACTTTATTTAGCCAACAGCGACGTGCCCGGACAAGTGTCGCTGTACCTGGTCATGGACACGGTGGACCCCAGTGTGCCCCCGATGACCGTCACCGTGCCGGGCATTCCCATCAACAAGAAATGGATGCACGTGGGCATCCGCCTGGAGAACACCCTTTTAGATATCTACGTCAACGGTACCATCAGTGGTCGGTACAGTGTCACGGCCGTGCCTAAACAAAACTATGGCGACATTTACGTGTGCCAGAACGGCGGCTTCTCGGGGTTCCTCTCCAATCTCCAATACTATCCCCGGGCGCTGTCGGCGTACGAAATCAACCAAGTGGTGGTGGCGGGTCCGAATACGACGCAGAGCAGTTTAGCCAACTCCACCAAGGGGGCGCCTTATTACCTGTCCACCGATTGGTACTTTGCGAAATTGAACTAAACCGGCGCCCCCAGGCCTGCGCGCAACATGCGCCCTCAATGCATGCTATAGGATCACCCAATAGCATGCATCATTAGACCAATGCACTCTGCAAAATAGGCACATTGTGTATAGCGGGTATCAAGTTTGGTCATCATATAGTAAAAAGGGGCATCGTGCAATGAACAATGATTGTAGTAACATTGCCATTGCCTACGCCCAAAGGAATGAATTGGCCTTTTTTCACACGCCACCCCCGCGATATACGCCCCAGTCGCCTTATCCGGCCGCAAACCATGCCGCGCAGAAGACGGTGGCGTATACCCAACAGCAGTTGAACATGCGCCGCAAAGCCGAGATTTTAAAATACAAGAGTCATCAGCAAAATACCAAGACCAAGAGTTTAACCCAGAAGGAACAGTGGGCGCTCTTGGCGCGCGGCAACAGCAGTCAACCGGTCAATACGGACCTTCCCGCCTGTCCTAGTAATCCGTATGCACCGACTTGGACCACGGCGTGTGATGTTCCCGGCCCCCCTATGCAACTCTATTATGACCCCGCGGTGCCCCTCTATAATTACCTGAATGCGAGCATTAATAACGCCAGTTACAGTGGCATTCCGGACGAGAACCGTGTACCGTATTATCTCTACAGTCGGAACGAGCTGCTCTATACGAATCCTACCGCCGCCAGTTATATATTTGCCGATGTGAGCAACGTTCCACCCTCGTCCGTATTTTACCCGAATAAGAGTCTACAGACCCGCACGTCGTCGCTGGGTAACTTGGTGACGACCAAGTACATGGAACCGGGCACCCTCACCTTGTCGCTCGTGGTTCCCATCGGACTATGGGTAGCAGGGTCAGTCGGCGAAGGTGTCCTAAATACCGATATTTGTCCCGACGACGAGACCCCTGCCTGGATGTCTGACCCCAGTTTCAGTCCACACGTGGACTCGTCGTACGGACCTCTGGATTACGTCAATGGTTGTTACCAGAAATTACCGGGGGTGTTTCAACCGTCGGACGGGTTTGTGATGCATATACTCCATGCCGCCGAGATGCAGCAATTGTATCAGACCCCCGTATCATTGGGGGTCAATTTGAGTGGGGTACCTGTCATGCTAAAGACCCCGCCCACGATCCGTACATCACTTATTTCACCCGGCGTCGCTGTACCGGGGCAACAAACCATTCAGTTTGCAGACGTCTCCTTTGCGCCGTATACGCTGGAACCGGGGCAATTTTACGGCATTCAGTACGTGGGTAATTTGGTCATAGACAACCTACAAATAGATGTCCAGCCAGAGCAAGTATATGATCTGACCATCACGATGAATTACATGTACGATTACCCCCTGTCTACCCAATTTGATTACCTACAGACCGGACTGTTTTTCAATTTGTCGCCTCAGAATCAGAATGCGGCGGATGGACTCACGTTTGCCTCCACCCCGCCGCCCTTTGTGGGGGGCAACATGTCCACCTATAGCCCGGATTCTATAGTCGCCACGACGACCCCTACTCTCACGAATTTTGCGTTCGGCAATGTCGGCCTCAATTATGTCAACATCGTCGGTATTGTCGGTAATTTTGATACCTATACGTTGTATCGCACGGATATCAGCGGTCAGAACCCAGGAGGACCCGTGCTGGCCACGCACGAATTTCGCCAGCTCACCTCGGACACGTTTTTGGATGCGAGTCTGAATCCGTACACGACGTACACTTACCGTATTATGCCCACATTCCGTGGATTGAACGGGTCGGTCTTCACCATCGGTACGGTCGTGACGCAAAATGTTCAGATTGCGGCCACGTTGGACCTGTCATCGGTGACCACCAGCAGTGTCTCTATCGTGAACATTACCGGAAATTTCACGGAATATACGGTGTACCGAGATGTGAGCAATCAAGACGGTACCACTAGTAAGACTACGTTATCGGGTCTTAGGGCTTCCACATTTACCGACCAAGGATTGACCCCAGGTGCTACGTATACTTACGCGATTCAGGGCTATATTACCAATACTCCGGGTCCCCGCATCTCTCTTGGGACAGTGACCACCTATTATCCTCGGGTCACCAATGCCTTTTACCGTCTCATTTCCAACACCTCGGTCGTATTAGATATTACTGGCGTTTACGACTACGTCAATATCGTACGTAATGGGTTCCCGTCCCAGGTATATCGTCAACAACTCCCCACCAAGGTGGATCCTATCACCGGCGACCTATCATTCATCCAGTTCTCCGATATCAATATCAATACCAGTACCACCTACCTACCCAATGGGTACATTTTGGGACAAAATTATACCTATTCGGTGCAGCCGGTACTGACGGACCAACAAGGTCGCACCATCTTAGGTACCACCTATACCTTACCCACCATTCTCATTCCTACCACGGCCCTGGCAGTCACCATTGGGCCCATTACCATCACGGCCACGTCGTCGTCCTTTATCTTGTCCAATTACCAAGATTATTACTATGTGAGTGTGGCCCAGATTCGGGACGGGGTGGTCGGTCCGGCGGTTACCCAACCGGTCAGTGCGGTCCTCTACCGCGACCCCGGCAGCGCTTTTTCTGCTTCTTCCATCTACGCTTATTCCATTGTGCCCTACAACAATCTTGATATTCCCGGCAATACATTTACCTCCATCAACGCGTGCCCTACCGCCACAGTGAGTATTCAAATCGCGTCCATCACCACATCCAGCGTCCTCTTTCAGTTTGTGGACTTGGGTGGCAACCGGAACAATTTCAAATCGGTCACTGTTGTGAAGAACAACGTGACCTTGACCACGCTTCCCCTCGGTACGATCTCTTATACTGATACTTTGGCGAATAGCAACACGTTTATAGATTACGTATTCTCCTATACGTTTATCCCGTACAATATCTTGAATACCCCCGGAATCACGTACAATTCAGGTAAAATCGCCCCTCTTGCCACGACGTTTTTTGAACGATACGTGGACATCTCCCGGAATGTCCTGTCGTTTACACTCCAACCGACCAACACATTTTCGTACGTCGTAGTGCAACCGTATATTGTCAAAGAAGGGGTCAGTAGCATCTATAACTCACCGACGACTCTGTCTCTCGGAAGTTATTTGTACCGAGATATTTACAATTTAAACCACACGAATGTTTTCTTTCCCATATATTCGTATTATTTTACGGTGTTGCCTTATAATAGCATCAAAGAGGCCAATCATCAGTCTTTGGTCACGACCTACCCGGTCTCGCCCCCGGCCATCGTGGCCTTTGTCAACTATAATAACGGACAAACTTACTGCGCCAACGACGTGTATGCTTCCATCATCATTAATTATGACTATACGACCTACTATGATACAAGTGATAATACGAATCACAGTAATTTGTACGTCTCTGTGGCCGAAGTATCCGGCGGCGTTTTGGATATGTACCTTCGCCAACCTCCGGGGGCCACTTCGGTCACCTACACCGGTCTCTTGTCTTACGTGGTGTACCAATTCAACCTGTCCCCATTCAATGTATTGGATCAATCCGGTGCCTTGGTCGTCACTCCACCCTTTTCACCTCAGTCGCAGCTGACTCCGGGGGTCATCAGCAACAACGATACCGACATTTCCATGAGTTTTGACGCGTCCAGTGCGTTCGCTTCGCTCACCGTGACCCGCATTACGGACGGCGTATACGGCGCGAGTTTTGAAACCGTGGCCAATGTCCCCTATTTCGTGGATCCGAGTGACGTCTTTTTTGCCGCGCGTGCGTATTCGTATTATGTCGCGTCCTACAATGCCATTGGTCTTCCTGGAGACAGTTGGACCACGCCCCGAGTCTCCCCCCGGGCCACGGTAGCCATCAGTCCGGTCGGGATCGGGGTGACCGAGGCGTCTTTTTCTTTCTTGGACGTCACCGCCTTTTACTATGTTACTGTCGCCTATTCGGTCAATGCTCAGCCTTGGTTATCCGTTCCGAATACCCCATTTTACGCTTCGGCAGGACCCCTCTACATTAATCTCCAAGCCTTTACGGCGGACAGCAGCTATGTGTTCCAGTTGACACCGTACAATGCGGTGGCGGCGGCGAATACTCCCGCCATCATCCAGAGTGAGGTGGTATCTCCCCCGGCCACCGTGACGGTGAGCCCTCTCTCCATCACCAACTATGACTTGTCCTTTGTATTTCTCAACCGGACCACGTACTATTCTACCCAAGTCGCCCGTATAGACGGGGGGCATCTCGGTCCTTATGTCCTCTTTCCTCACGGAACTTCTTTTCTCAATATCCAACCCTTGGGCACGTCGGGCAACGAACTCTTCTATGCCGACGTCAGTTACGCTTTTTCCATCCTGCCGTACAATGCACTTGATGTTCCCAATACGTCGGCTCTGCTCACTACGCCACCGGCCTCCCCCGCCGCCGTCGTGACGACCACCCCCGTCTTCATTACGAACCAAGACTGTTCTTTCGTGATTACGAATGTGCCGTCGCGCCTGTTTTACTACATTTCGGTCACTCGTCTTGCTGGCAGTAAATACGTCAACACGACTACCCTGCCTCCGGGAACCACCGAATACCACGACCCGAGTTTGGTCTTCACAGCGGATACCAGTTACCAGTATGTGATCACCCCCTACAACGTCTTGGACCAGTCCAATGTGGTGACCGGACAAATTATACAAACCGTGTCCCCTGTCGCCGTCGTCAGTGTGGACCATGTGGATATTTCGTACACTGATGCGTCGTTTGCCTTTACGGGCCTCATACAAAAGCCTTTTTATTATGTGGCGGTCACACGTCTGGTCCGCGGAAACCCGGTAGACACGGCCACCTTGCCGCCGGGTTCTACCTACTACGTGGATCCGAGCAATGTATTTACCGCCGATACCAGTTACGCATACCAAATTGTCCCATACAATGCCGTAAAATCCGCCAATCTTGCGGCCACCGTCATCACGGCCCCCGTATCGCCCGTATCCGCCGTCATCACCAGCTCCATCTCCATCACCCCGGCCGATGCCAGCATGACCTTTTTGAACCCCACCGGATTCTATTCACTCTCCGTGGCCCGGTACATCAATGGTACACTGACCCTACCCTACGTCGCCTTGCCCCTCGGTACCTACCTCTACGACGACCCAAACCCGACACCGGGGGCTACTACCAAATTCGTGGCAGCCAACAGTTACGCCTATTCCGTGGCCACTTTCAACGCGGTCAAAGAACCCGGATTCGTCACACGTACCCCTCCCGCATCGCCGGCAGCCACCGTGGCATTCAATACCTTTGCTACAGTGACCGCAACCACAATGACGTTTTTATATCAAGGAACGCCCGGCCCCGACAGTTATTATTACGTCGGCATCGCGCGCTACATAAAAGGCCAGTTCAAGGACACGGCCAAGCAACCCCCGGCGTCCATCTCCTATACGGATCCCAGTGGCCTATTCTACGCCGACATCAGTTACCAGTATGTGATCACCCCCTACAATGCGGTAGACGCCTCCAATACGGCGGCCACGGTTCGCAGCACGATTGTTTCGGCCCCGGCCGTCGTCTCAGTCTCGGCCCTGTCTATTTCGGGGGACGACGTGTCGTTTTCGTTTACAAATTTGGCCGCGCGACAGTTCTACGACGTTTCCCTGGGACGCTTGGTGCAAGGCCGCCTCTTGGGTGGTTCCTATACGCGTGTCCCTTACGGAACCCAGGTGTACCTGGACCCGAGTTCGGTCTTCACGGCCGACCTCAGTTACCAGTATGTGATCACCCCTTACAACGTCTTGGGTCAGGCCAATTTGGTCGCTACCATCTACACGAATACCGATTCGCCCCGGGCGACCATCGCCTTTGGACAGTTCAACACGGTTTCTTATACGCAAATGCGGTTCACCTGTCTCTACGGACCCACGCGGTATTATCTTTTCAGTGTGCGGCGTTTGGTCAATGCGGCCTGGTTGGATACTTACAATGTCAAGCAACCGGTCGCCGCCACTGTATATACCGACCCCAGCGCCACATTTACGGCTGACAGCAGCTACGCCTATTATGTGGCTCCTTACAATGCGGTGAATTTTCCCAATGCGCTCTCCGTATTTACCACCCCCGCCGTGTCCCCCGTGGCCGTCACCACTCTGGGTTCATTCATCGCCGTGTCTTACAGCGCCATCACATTTTCTCTGCAAAATCCTACCTCATTTTACTATACTAGCATTGGGCGCGTAGCTCCCGGTGATGCCAAATACCCGGCGGCGGCCACGACCTCGGTATTGCAGCCGCCTCATAGTATGACCTATTCGGACCCGAGTCCTCCTTTCTTTGCGTACTTGTCGTATACGTACACGGTGACGCCGTTCAACGGCGTCGGAACACCCGGAGCTACCGTACAAACGGCCACCGTGTCCCCTCCGGCCGATGCGTCCTTCTACAGTTACAGTTCATTGCAAACGAATAGTCTGAAAGTGCAGTTTACCTATAGTACCAGTTACGAGTATTTGCAGGTGGCCGAGGTGTCGGGCGGGGTAGTAGGACCGTTTACCGCTTTCCGGGTTCCGGGAGGACCGGGGGGCGACGTCAGTTTCGTGGACACGGGTCTTTGGCCTCGGTACATCTATTCTTATTTGGCGGTGCCCTACAATGCGTTGGACGTTTCCAACGGAATGCGCGGAACCCCCAATATTTCGCCCACGGCGTATGTTGCAGACACCAGTTTCATCGCCGTGAGCGCGACGACCTTGTCGTTTGCGTACAACCAAGCCACGGATCTCACTTTTTACGATGTGTCGGTGGCCCGCATTACCAACGGAGTGTATAGGAGCTACCAAAGCATTTCTCACGGGACGACGCCGCGCATCTATACGGATACGGCGATATTTGACGCCAGCAGTGTGTACCGATATTCGGTGATGCCTTACAACGGTATTTCGGTACGAGGTCAAGAGACGGTAACGGCGGCCGTCTCTCCCCCTGCCCAGGTCACCTTATCTACTCCGGTGGTCACGACCACCGCCATCACATTGAATTATGGATACACATTGGGGGCGGGGGTCAGTTTCCGTTATGTCACCATAGACGAATGGATCAATGGGAACCTTAGTGCCACGGTGCAGGTTCCGGTGGGAGTCATGACCTATACATTTTCGCCCCGTACCGCGAACAATGTTTACCAGTATTACGTGAATCCCGTCAATGGCATGGGTAATACCGGCACGCCGGTTCAGACGGCTCAGCTTTCCCCTATACCGGTGGTACCCACGGTAACCTATGGTCTTACCACGCCGACGTATTTTGTCCTCAATTTCGCCAATCCATCGGTGTGCAGTTACATGGCGATTACCCGCATTACCGATGGGACCCCGGCACAACAGGCGCAGAATAGCACGGCCAATGCATCGTCGTTCACTGATTTTGGTACATTCGTTACCTCTTCCCAGTATTCTTACAATATTCAGCCGTTCAATGCCTTGACTGCCCCCGGTGCCACCTATACGACGACACCGACCAATTTGGTCAATGCCACGGTGACCTTCAATGCCGCCGCGGGATACGTGGTGTCGTTGACTAGCATCGCCTTTAGTTTCTTGAGCGCAGTCACGTTCAGCTATGTTTCGGTGACGCCGATTGTCAACGGCACGGCCTCTACTACCCCGGTGAAATTGGCAGTGGGTGTCACGAATTATACCGATACGGCGAATGCCCCTTTTAACAGCGACAATTCGTACTGCTATCTGTTGACGCCTTACAATACCTACGGCAATCCCACGCTGATAACGGCAATTACGACACCGACAATCACGAGTCAGGCGACGATAAGTTCGACATCCTTCTTGGCGGTGACCAATACGAACATCGGGGTCAGTTATAGTGCCGGAACGTCGCGCTATTACTATGTGACCGTGACCCGTTATATCAACGGAGCCAAAGACTCTCTGGGCGAAGTTCGGCAACCCATTCGGGCCACGAACTATTATGACCCGTCGGGTCCATTCTACGCCAATACGAAATACCACTACCAATTCTTGCCTTATAATGCGATAGATTCTTCCAACCTGGCTTCGTCCATAACAACGGCACAGGTATCTCCTCCCGCAGCGGCGACATTTTTAGGATACACGGGCAAGGACGTTACCAGTGTGACGGTGAATTTCGGTCCGGTCGCCGCCGGATACCAGTATCTACAGGTGGCCACGATTACCAATAGTGCCCAGGGGTCTTATCAGAAACTTTCCAATGGAGCTACCAGCGTATTTTACGGCGGACTTTCTCCCCTCGCGCGTTACCAGTTCACAGTGGTCCCATACAATGCATTGGATTCGCCCAACAACTTTGGCCAATTCAGTACCCCGGCCATATCCCCTTATCCGTATTTGACGGGAGTCAACATCACGGTGACGGCCAATACCTCCATTACGATAAATTGGGGGACGCCAACCTCGTTCTATAATGTGTCTGTCACATCCATTATCAACGGAGTACTGAACACATTTTCTACGCCGTTGGCGGCCAATGTGTCTACGTATAACGACCCGGGTAATTATTTTTACGGCGATACCAGTTACGCTTACGTATTGACCCCATACAACATCATGGGTGACCCCGGGGTGCCGGTCATTACTACGCCCGTGTCCGCTTATGCCACGTTGATAGCGACAGCGGTCGCCATCACGAATCGGTCGGCGTCGTTTACGATGACCAATATCCGCGATTTTTATACGGTGTCCGTCACCCCGTATGTGAACGGAACCGTCGTGCCCGGTTCGGCCACCGTGGTCGGTCCCGGTGTCGCGACTTACAACGATACCCGACCCCTATTCACCGCAGACAACAGTTATGCTTATACATTGATACCGGCGAATCGTTTGGGTACGGCCAATCCGGCCGCGACCGTGGTCACGCCGCCCGTGTCGCCTGATGCGTCGGCGGCGCAAATCCTGGGCTATGTCACCACGACAAACGCGGCCATCGCGTTCACCTATGCTACAGCGGGGCTATGTTACTACGTGGCAGTGACCCGCATCGTCAACGGCACCCTGACTGCCGCGACGACGACGCAGCCCCCGGCGACGAACCAGTATACCGACACGGGCACATTCACGGCGGACACGAGTTACGCCTACCAGGTGGCCCCTTACAATGCCGTGTATAGGATCAATACGGCCAGTGCAGTGATAGTTCGTACTACGGCGGTGTCTCCGGATGCGTCCGCCCCGTTGTTCCAAGGTTTCACGACGACCACCAATGCGACCATGGCCTTTACGTACGCCACGGTCGGCCTGTGTTACTACGTGCAAATGACCCGGGTTGTCAAAGGCACCCTGACCGCCGTCACGACCGTCCAACCACCGGGAGCCGTCCAATATACCGATCCTAGCAGTGGCATATTCACCGCGGATACGAGTTACGCCTACCAGATCACTCCTTACAATGCCGTGTATAGGATCAATCCGGCAGCCACCGTCCGGACCCCTCCCGCTTCTCCGCCTGCCACAGTGACCATCGGGTCCTTGTCAGTGTCCTCCAACACCATATCATTCCCGTGGCTGAATACCACATCGTTTTACCAAGTGTCGGTGACCCGTCTAATAAATGCCGCCGTCGTGGATACGGCCACGTATACAGGGGAAGGTACTGGAACCTACACCGACCCGAGCAATGCCTTTACGGCCGACAGCAGTTACGCCTACGTATTGACCCCATATAATGCGGTAGGCGGGCTTGGAACTCGGTATACAACCACGCCGGTATCACCGGCGGCGACAATCACCTTGGGGGTCGTGAGTGTGAGTGCAACAGATATTTCGTTTTCGGTGGTGAACCCGACGTCATTTTACACTTGGTCTGTGGACAAATATGTCCGGGGGTCCTTGAATGTTGGCGGGACTGTCACCATGCCTCCCTGGTCTCTGGTCTATGTGGACCCCAATACGGTCTTTACAGCGGACACGAGTTATGCGTACCAAGTAACCCCTTACAATGCGGTGGGAGTGGCGGGTACGCCGGCAATCACGGTGCCGGTGTCTCCCCCGGCGTCCGTGCAAATTGGACCCGTTTCCGCATCTACGACGGATGTGTCATTTGGGTTCGTGAATCCGACGTCGTTTTACCAGGTGGCGGTGGCTCGCATGATGGAGGGGGTGATTTATGATAGCGATTATACCCTGTTGCCACCGGGTACGACGATCTATGTGGACCCTAGCGACGCGTTCATAGGGAACGTGGCGTATTCTTACGCGTTGATACCGTACAACGCAGTGGGAGTGGCCGGACCGACGGTCATCACTCCGACATTCCAGGCGGGTATCAATTCGGCCGTATCATCGCAGTTTTGCAATGTGGTGGACATCACCGGACTTACGATGTATTTGCCGTTTGATTTCATTACCGATACGGTGTTACCGTCTTACGTTCCGGCGTTCAATTCGGTCATTGATACCACGGATTTGACCATGTACTACGGGTTTGATGTTTAGGAAATTCTACACCCTTGATTTTTTCAAGGGTGTAGGCAGGATAAAAATCTACACAACCGCGTACTTGCCGGTTTCTATCCACTGATGAATAGGGCTGGGCATGGATGTCGCAGGACGCCAGGAGGTAAAGGGTTCGTGGCGTGGAAGAGTGGCCGCGTAACCCGTAGGGGTGGTAAACACATACGGGCTCCACATGGTTTGCATGGACTCGGCCCCCTCCTCGCGTTCGTCGTCGCTGCCGTCGTCCGGTTCAGGGGTGCCCTTTTTATGGGACTTTTTATGGGCCTTCTTGGTCGGGCGGTGTCCCTGGGTAAAGGTGGGGATGACGTGGTGAACGGGCACGGGTGGCTGTATAACGGTGCCCGACCCACCACTTTTAAGCACGTCGCCCACGTCGTTGATGGCCCCGTTGCCTAAATCAATGGTGACTTTTGCCACGTCGGAAACGGTGTCTGCCGATACGTTCAGGATTTCCCCCGTACTGTACGATACGCCAGCTAATACGTGTCCCAACAGCACGAGGACGCGGTCAACCACGTTTTCTATGGCTTCCAAGATAACATGGAAGAAATGTACTCCCAAGATGGAAAGCAAAAGGAGTGCCGAGAGAAGGATGATGAGGACATCTTTGTTGTCACTAAATATTCCGCTCCATTTTTTCTTGAAACTGTTGGTGACGTTTTCAATGGGGGAATTCATCGGCAGCTCATATACATTGGTTGAATATATTGTTCGTTCGGGTAGCGTTTGTACAAACTGCGTACATTGTCATTGTTTTATTTAGTCACATAGGATAAATATCCATACACAATTAACCATCATGGGCCTGAGTGTGTTTGGGTTTATAGAGACGTTTTTCTTTCTGAGTTTAGCCGTGTCGTTCGTACTGATTCTGCTGTTGGTGTACCACTTTAAACAGCGGATTTCTTTCGTGGAGAAGAAGACGGAAACCGTCATCCGCGTCATCAACGATGTGGTGATGGAATTGAATACCATGAAACAGATGTGCTCCTGTATGGGGGGCGGTTTTACCGGATGTTTCATGGGCGGAGCGTCTCTTTCGACGGGCGAACCCTACATGAACCGTGAACAGCGGGTGGTGGAAGAGTGTCCCGAGGAAATTGTTCTCCAGTTGGACGACGGCGACGACGACGATGATGACGACGAGGATGACGACGACGACGAGGATGACGACGACGAAGACGGTACCGAATACCCACCCCAGGACACGGAATTTGAAACCAAGATCGTGGTATCGGATACCGAGGAGCCCGCGTCATCTCAAGAGGCGGCCGAGACGGACTACCGCAAAATGACCCTTCCGGCCCTCAAGCAATTGGTGGTGGCCCGTGGTCTGGTCGCCGATGTGTCCGCGGCGTCCAAGATGAAGAAACTGGACCTCTTGCATCTCCTCAAGGTGGAAACTTAAGGGGGTACAGTTCCTTTTTCTCCGGACCCGGCTCCGGCTCCGGCTAAAGGTACGGAGGCGGGTACGGCGGCGGGTACGGAGGCGGGTACGGAGGCGGGTACGGCGGCGGGTACGGAGGCGGGTACGGAGGCGGGTACGGCGGCAGCAAACCGTAGATACTGCCGCTTGGTTTTTTCCTTGGATTCGGCGTGAAAATCCATGTGGTCCGGATGAATGACCGAGTCGTTGCTGTCACGGTACGTAAACGGAGGACAACGGTAACTGTAGGTTTTCAAGAAACAATACAGAAACCGGTCGGCGTGGTGGTAGTAGGGTACTTCGGGGCCCAGGCAATATTTAGGCATCGCGGGGGAACTGTACCGACACAAGTATTGGATCAACCGTTTCGCCGCCTCGTTCTTAATCAAATACGCCGCCGTGCCGCAAAAGTTTTTCCGCATCTCCCATACTTCGTATTCGGCTTCAGGCAGCGTCTCAAACAGAATATAGGATAGCTGCAGCACTTCACAGTCGGGTGGGGCCCGTTCAGCCAGTTCCCCTAGACTCGCCGACCAAAACGGCACAAATTCCGCGGTAACGTCGTCTTCCAGAATCAACCCCACCGGTTCATCCGTCATGGCGAATTGATGGATGGCCCGAAAATGCGACAACGTGCATCCGTACTCCGTCTCCATCATCCGTGGGTTCTTGGTACATTGGTAGAAATCCAGGTATTGGAAGACATCCTCGGACTTGCCATCAATGCCTCGGACCCGTTCCACCGGGATATCTTTAAAAATGGGGTCAGCCAATACCGACTGCATATGGACTTCACGATCGTGGGACCGGTCCATGTTGATGTAGTAGATGGCGGAGACCCCGGCCATCGGGTCCGTCAAGTTGGTTTTAGGCAAGTGGTCGGCCAGATTGATTTTTGGCGGCGGCGACGGCGTTTTGAAGACGTGCTCTTCCGCCTGGGTATTGGCAGGGTCCGTTTTTTGGATAAAGTCGTACATTGGGACAATGTAAATCATATATGGCAATTCTATATATGACTTTGGCGCCAGATAACGTAAATATCACGTACAATAGATGACTGGTATTTCGTCGCGCATTGTGCGGATTCATAAATTATCCTTTTCCATTGCGCTATTTTTAATATTCATGGGGATCATTCACTGGGTCCGACCCGGGTTTATTTATGATGAACGGGGGCGGTTTCGGCCGTTTGGTTTAGGATACAAAAAATGCACCGTGTTTCCGATATGGCTTGTCACCATTGTCCTGGCGATTTTCTCGTATCTCTTGGTCCTGTGGTACATTGGTCTGGATTGACACCCCTCCCTTCTTGTCCCCACCCCCTATTACATTTCGTTACTCAAGATGTATTGAAACGAAATCAGGGTACCGACCAAGGATGCAAAATAGAGCCAACACATGTTCCCCACGGTGTTTTTATTGAGGATAACCTGCAGCAGGTTTCTGACACGGGTGGTGTTGATGCCCTCTTCGTCGTCGGTACGTATTTCAAAATCGTATTTGGCATTGTTCTGATATATTTCTTCCAAGACGGACGGTAACGTTTCCAGAGACATGACGTTTAGCAAAAAGTCGTAGTAAATATTGGCACCGGGGAACACGTACTTGTTGGTAAAAAACTTGTGCTGGAAGATGCCGTTCATGGCGTCTTGAAGGGCCTTGTTCATGAACATTTTGACGAAACCGTACCCTACCACATTTTCAAACGGTCCCACCATCGTTCGGTTATTCGTGAAGAGAAAAGTGAATCCCAAGATGACCGACAGGACGATGGAAATCATACGCGCCGCCGCTTGGTAGTTCTGTCCCCGATAGTAAAGCGAGTAGGTGAGGAGAGTCGTACCAAGAAGAACGATGAAGAGCGCGACGACCAAGAAGAATCGGCCCCGGGTGATGACCCGCATCACGGACACCAAGACCTCTTCCCAGAAATATTTAAACGTCTGCTCTTGTCCGTCTATGTCCACCGCGAAGTTACCGGTTTTGAACGCCATCACCATGGCGTCCAAGACACCGTTTTGATTGATCAAGAGCATCACCTGATGGTTCAGAATGCCGCTGTAGATAAACGTGAGAAACGGCACGACCGCGAGGAGAAACAGAATGAGCACCGAGAGGTAAAACGTCGGCGGCGAGGTCGCTTGGTCGGTTTGTAATTGTTTCCAAGAGGCGTTGATATCCGACATTTGCTGTTTGATGCGTTGATTCTCGGCCAGGAGGGCCGCTGGGCCGGATTCTTGAGACGGCGCTGATGGTGCCGTGGCCGAAGACATGGTTACTATATCATCATATAGTTTTGCTTTGTGGTGCGGCGCGGCGCGGGAGCGCGTGCAAATTTCTCCGAGGCAAACGGTCTAGGAAATTATAGAAGGTCCGTACTCCTCCGTCAACGGGCGAAATATGGACGGCGCTCCCAAGTTGATAGAGACCGGCGTTCACCATTACATGCATACCGTGTTGCATAAATGCTACGAACAACGTATTCATCTTTATTCGGCGGTCCTCAATGTGGGCATCTTGGTCGTATTCGTTTTGGTGGTCGGTTGCGCACTCTGGTACGGTTCTTCCCGGAAATTGTCCCCGGAAGAACAGAAACGTAAAATGGTCAAGGAGCAGCAATACATATTGTCTAAAATACGGGATTTTCAAGTCCAGAAGCAGCATCAGCGGGAGCAACTGTCGGAACTGATGCGGCGGGTGGAACCCGCGACGACCCCCCTTTCAGGGGGTGCTGGTGCCGAGGCAGCCTCTGTGGATCTCGTCTACGCCATGGCCATGGACGAACGGCGCTAGGACGCCCTACAGGGGTTGCGGCCGCAGTCGCCGCGGACCAAGACATCGTGTGGTATTTCGCCCAATAGGGTATATGCCGCATGTCTTCCGTAGAAACTCCTCGTCCTAAAATTCGGTTGAATGAGGCCGACCAAGAGCCAGTTCTTTCTTTCCGGTCTGGCCCCGTCGCGGGACCCGAGCCTGGTTCCGTAGCGGGATCCGACGATTCCCCTCCCTATGAACTGCCACCGTCCCCCCAGGATTCGGCCCGTTTAGAAGAAATATGCCAATCCATGTTTGACCAAGACCCCGGGCTCCAAGTGTTGAAATTGTCCGAGCCCTTGCAAGGGGAACTGGATTTTCATTTCTTGGGGGACCGCGCCGTCCGCGAAATAGAACTGGCCGAGCACGGGCATGTGACGCGTTTGACGGGACTGCCGGCTACGTTGCAAACCCTCACCTGTGTGCATAATGAGCTCCAAGAGCTCGCCGACCTGCCGGCTTCCTTGACCGCCATCCATGTCTCGCACAATCATCTGTCTACGCTGGATTTTAGCCAAACTTCGCAATTGCGGGTCATCCGGGCCGAACACAATCGCCTGTACTCCGTGGACGACCTCCCGTCCACCCTGGAAGAACTGTATGTGAGCCATAACCGCCTGTCTGAACTGAATTTGATTGGATTGACCCAACTGCGGATCTTACATTGCGAGCACAATCGCCACCCACTTATTCTTAAACATGTGCCGAGTCAGCCCATGCAAATCGTGATGGACGACGGTCCTCTCAACCAACTCCAGCCGGAAACGGGGGAGACCGAACCGCCCCCCCAGAACAAGGCGCCTAAAATAGACTACGTCCAGGCCCTCAACAGTTACATGGCCTACAAAACCAAGTACGAGACGTCGGCCCGCCGCTGGCGCCTGGCCAAGAAAGGCGCCAGCAAGAAGACCAAGAACCCCGGCCATCCTCCTTGTGTCCATTGTGCGGCAAATGTGGGCATGACCTTTTCCTACAAGGACCAACAGTATCATGCTCAATGCGGGGCAACGGTGTCCCTGAAAAATTGCGATTTTGACATCCATTTGAAGGCGGGGGCATTTGTGGACTTTCACTCCTTTTTAGAAGAAGAAACGGCCAAATACGACCAAGAAAAACAGGCTTTTATGCAGCAAAAAATGCAGACCTTGTTTGGGTACCTGCCTGAAAAAGACTCGGCGGAACTGTTTAAACGGCGTCTGGAGGCCTACGTGGAAGACGCCCAGTTCCACGACATCTTGGTCCAAGACTTTACCAACATGTACCACAACCCCGCGCGCCAAGATTTGATAGACAAGGAATTGAAACGGATGGCCGAAATCAAGGCCGACATTGCCACCTCGCTTCATAACTACCGGACGGACCCCGCGAATCGGGCCCTTTTGCACGCCGCCGTAGAAGAACATGTGCAGTCGCTGGTCCCGGTGATTCAACGTCTCCGGTCCCTCAAATACCCGGTGATGGAAATGAACACCACGTTGAACCAAGAGGGGGAACCGGTGTGTGCTTCTCTCTTCCAATGCGGGTTTGATCTGGAACGCCTGACGTATACTCTGCAAGCACCCGAAGTGGTTACCTACCAAGTGTGAGGGTCGGGTCATGGTGCGACCGTCGTCTCTAACAATGGTTATAGTTGTCTACCCCGGTCCACACCACATTGCCGGTGGTGGCCCAATTCTTTTGAGCGCAGATGGAGGTCATGGCGGTGGACGAGATGGCAGATGGACTAAAGGAATATCCCGCACGGAAATTGCCCAGATTCTTTGTTCCGGCCACACAGTAGCCGCGAGCGTCCTGGGTCCAGTAGTCGGGGCACACCAAACGGTCGGGCGGAAAGGCGGCAACGGTCGTGGAAGAATTCATATTCATGCCGATATAGGTGAGGAGGCAAATGAGGACAATGACTGCGATAATCACGAGAACAACATAGTATTCCATGAGTAGAACACGTCTATAGTATAGTATACTAGTATACTATAAGGATTTCCACGGTGGGTGGTCGCTAAAATATGAATTATTCCACATACAATGACCCCGCGAAGCCCCGTATTTTAGACACATACAACGGACGGGTCAATATCTTGGAACCCCCGGACGCCACGGTCCAATTCAAGATGATGGAACGCATCGCCATTAAAAACAAGGCCACCGAATTCCGCAATCCCCTGGAAGGGGTCTGGGAAACCAACACGCTGGCCCGGGTCTTCTTCTCCGCCGAAAACGTCCAAATCCTGCAAAACGGTCTCCGGGCCGGCGTGTACCGACTGTCCCAAGGCAAGTATGTGATCCCCCCGCAGAACCAGGACGCCCTCAAAATCATCATGCGTAGCACCTTTTTGCAGTACGCCAAGAATGCGCCCGACCATATTCCGGAGCAAGTGGAAACCCTCAACAATCTGGTATGGGATTATGCGATTCCGTTTGTCTACAACGAGGCCGTTTCCTATGTCCGCTATCTGGAAGACCAGAGTACCTTGGTCGTGCCCCTGGACCGCGAAGTCCGCCCCGACCGGGAATACAAGCAACTGTCTACCAACCCGTTTATTTGATTCGGACCGCACAAAAGCTCAGAATCAACGGAAGGGGGTGATTTTACCCGTTTTCAGATAAAATTGAAACAAAATTACACATGATATGGTTTCTACAAAAATCATACCATGGGTCGTCCGACGATTTCCCCCATATTCGCGTATCTTCCCAACGGCATCATTCGTGAGATTGTTGCCTATACCGGTGCCAGCTACAAGAAACGCAATGGCAAGTATATGGGTCAAATTCCACGGACGGACCCTCGGTACGCATTACTGTCGGCGATTCCGCAGAAAACGTTCTGGTTCCTCGAACGTCCTCCCCACTGCGTGTTTTTCACGTCCAAAGTCATTTTATCCCGTATTACCGAGACATGCCCTATCCACGTAAGTTTGGAAGTGATTGGATCCAAATATACCAATGATCCCGATTGCGGTAACACCGAAGTTATATGCTACAAGTTACAGACCATATCTAGTGATGATATTTGGCTTTCTAAGTTTTATCACTATTACTGGGAAACCGACTCCGTCGACGAAATAATCGCAGAAAATAGAAAAGTCATCGCAGAAAACCGAAAAACGCGCAATCTTCGCGGTCTCTTACAACATGCCTTCATCTCTATCGGTATGTTTATGACGGGGGTGATTTCGGCACTCTGAACAAGCTCTCTCGGCCATTTGGTAACTGGGAATTCCGCTCGCCGAATCAACCCGTTTTAGATACCAAGATTTTTTTACCAAAATCCAGGGCCTTGGAAAACCACGTGCCTCCCTCATCGGTAGTATCTGTCTCTTTTTTAGCCGCAGGCCGGGGCTTGGACCCTTCCACCATTCTGTCTCCGTGGCCGTAGTTTCCGCCCAAATGGTGGACCGGCAAGGGTGGAGGCATGGCCGCCCCCGGCGCTCCTCCTTCCATATTCCAGTCCATGCCCCCCATCATCGGGGCCGACCCCATGTCGGGACCCATCGTGTTGCCATTGCCGTTGACCAAGACCGGTGCAAAGATGATTTTACCGGTATCCTCCCCTCCTCCTGATTCCTGGCCGCCCTTGCCCCACGGTATGCGGCCGCCCCCGGTCATGGCGGCCGGCGAAGCAGTCGCTACCGAAGGAGCAGCGGCGGCGACCGGAATCAGGCGTGATTCCTTCACCACCTGTATTTGATCCTGTTCACGGAGTCCCTCGTAATCGTTGGTCATCAGGGTGAAAATGACGGCATTGTTCTTGGTCAAAACCATGTCATGGATGAACCATAAACGGTCCGGCTTGGTGTCTCCTTGCAAATGGACAAATTGCCGTTTCGCATAGGCTTGGTTCGGCGTCAATTCCGACACTTCGGGGGGCAGTCCCAGACGGCTTTGCGGCGCCGACGACGTCGGTCCCGTAGCCGGAGGTTGAGAGCGCAATTTCCATATGTCTTCTTCTCCCGCTGCCGCTTCTGCTACCGCTACCGCTGACCCCAAAAGGGGTTGCGGCTTTACTGCCGCCGAACCCGATGTGTCCAAGGCCAGGCCCTGATCCATGTCCAGTCCCATATCTATACCACTGGCATCGCGGGGCGACGGCGTATAATCGTCCACCCCCCGATACTGGGGCGTATCGCGGTCTTCTACGGACGGATCCGATACTGGTTCTTGGGAAGGTGACGGCGTCATCTCCTGGTGCAAGATGTCATGCACCTTTTTGTGCAAATCTTGATGTGCTTCGGCCGCCTGGGCCACCTTTTCCACCTGTTTGGCAAAGGCCACCGGGTCCGGGATGCGTGCGTAGGACATGGACTCCAACTGGTCAATGTTGTCCTCCGTGATGATGCGCATCTGTATGTTGATGGTCTGCAGCTCCTGAATGAGCAATTTCATGGTATAAGGGATTTCCACCACACTGAAATTGCGGCCAAATCGCGTGACCGTTTCCAGTCGCAACTGCGACCCATCGCGCACATGATCGTTCAAGAATTTCAACGGACCGTCCGTCATCGGGCTCATAAACAGGTTCTTGGTCGGATTGTAAATCGCCAGCATCCCCGTCTGATTGCAAACGGCCACGTAATATTTGTCGCTCCGTTCCATCATGGATTCGTTCAGGAACCCCGCCGCCCCGTGTGCCAAGATGGAATCGCGCTCCATTTCCCCGATACGCAGCCCCCCGTCGTTGGCACGTCCACCCACCGGTTGCTTGGTGAGCGCGCTTCGCGGCCCCAGGCACCGGCTTTGCTGCTTGTCCTTCACCATGTGCTTCAACCGCATGTAGTAGACGGTGCCCAAGAAAATACTGGACTCAATCTGTTCGCCCGTCATACCGTTGTATAGGATCTCGTTGCCGTACGATTCGTAGGCGGCGTCGGTAGGGTCGTCCTGCTTCTGAAGCATGAGACCGAAGTGCTCCACCTTGGCGCCCTTTTGCCCAAATGCGGTGCAGTCGGCAAATCCCCCGTAAATACAGCACGCCTTGCCCGTGACCGACTCCACCAACTGACCAATCGTCATGCGCGACGGAATGGCGTGGGGGTTGATGATGATGTCGGGGCGGATCCCGTCCTTGGTAAACGGCATGTCCGCCTCCGGAATGACCATGCCGATGGTGCCCTTCTGTCCCGCGCGACCGGCGAATTTGTCCCCCATGGCCGGAATACGCTCTTCCCGGACCCGGACCTTGGCCACGCGCTCCCCCTCCTCCCCCTCAGTCATATACGTCTTGTCCACGTAACCGAGCTGCCCCTTTTTGGGTTTGACGGAGAGGTCGCCGCGTTGTAGCGCGACCGCGGTCGCGGCCGCATTTTGTTGTACGGCAGTCATCCCAATCAAGATGGTCTTTTCGTTGACCGGGGTCCCCTCGCGCACCAGTCCGGCCGCGTCCAACTGACTGTAATCGTACCCGGGTTTCATGCCGACCACCGTCTCCGCCACCCCCTCTATTTGCGTAAATACCTTGTCTATCGGCACCGAACCGTCTGTCGCGTCACCTCGTTCCTCGTGGGTGGAATACGACGTGTACATGGTGGTACGGAACATGCCCCGGGCCAGCGCCCCCTCGTTGATGAGAATGGCGTCTTCCACATTGTACCCGGTGTAACAGGCGATGGCTACAATGGCGTTGAATCCGTAGGGATGCTCTTCGCGATGAATGTAGTCCAAATACCGGGTCTTGACCAAGGGAACCTGCCCGTAGTGCAAGACCGCGGCACTCTTGTCCATGCGCATCTGGTAATTGGAATGGTACAGCGACGTGGCCTGTTTGCTCTGGCCGCACGAAAACAGGTCGCGGGGAAACTGATTCATCTCGGGGAACGTGACTTGATTCCCCATCACCCCCAGCAGCAACGAGGAATGAATCTCACAATGAGTATAGGATCCTGCGGAAGACCGCTGTCCCGCTTTGACTGCGTCATGGAACGTCGTCATGTCCATGGCAATGTAGGCATTTTCCGTCTCGCTGCTGTCAATATAGTCTATCACGGCCTGCTGCTTCAAAAAGTCGGTCAATTTGGTGGGGGTCTGTTCCAACGATTCGCCCACGCCTTCGTACAATTCATGCAGTCGGGTAAACAGATGGTCCGCGGCGACGTCCACCTTGGGAAGACGGGGGTTCCATCCGCGTACCAAGCCGTCCCACGAAATATGGGGGGAGGACAGATGTTTCTGAACGTCGGCGCGTTCTATGGACAACTTGCCCCCCTCGTCCGTGTAGAAAATAGGACGGCACAGACGCCCCGAATCCGTGTAGATGGACATCTGGTTGAGGCGATAGTCAAAGGTCACCGACGTATGCAGCGGAATCATGGCGTTGCGGCGGTAAGTGCGAATTTTTTGCACGGCCCCGAGCGGGTCGGTCACGCATCCGGCCCAGAACCCGTTCACCATCACCTTGGTCGCCTGGGCCAGTTCAAAGGGCACGTGATCGGTCACGAAGCGCATCCCGACCATTTCGCGCAACCAGGCAATCATGGGTTCGCGGGAGTACCCACGGGAGACGGCCGTGACGATGGCCAGGTTCTTGTGGATCCCGATGTTGCCGCCATCGGGAGTATCCACGGGGTCAATGAACCCCCACTGGGAATTGTGGAGGAGGCGTGGCCCCACAATTTTAAGACCGGCGTCAATCGGCAAATTGGTTTTGCGCAAGTGACTGATCATGGTATTGAAGGACAGACGGTTCAGATCCTGAATGACCCCGATACGCTTGGTATGGGCGTGCGCCCCCCAGTTGCCTTTGAAGGCTCGGCGGAACCCGTCCTCCACGATGCGCCCCTCCTCGCGGAAAATGGTGCGTTCGTTGTCTTGGATCAGACGGGGGAGATTGGCCGCATAATTGCCCTCATTCATGTTGAGTTCGGTTTCAAATTTCAGGTGAATGCGTTTCAATTGCAAGGTATAGTACTCGCGAAAGAGTTCGTGGACCAAATTTCCGACCAATTCCATGCGTTTGTATTTGAAATGGTCGCGGTCGGTCGGCAATTCCCACCCGGCGTGCACGGACAACATGCGAAACACCATGTGGCCCAGATAGTAGGCCTTTTCCAGGTAATTGGTCTCGCCCACGTGCGGCAAAAAATAGTCGGCCAGGATTTCCAGGCCATGGTAGTAATTTTTCCCCTTGGTCAAGTAGCCCAAATGTTCAATGGCGTTGCGTTGCGTATAAATGAGGCCGGCGTCGTGGACCGAGGGGATGAACACGTCCACCAGAGACGCGTACTTGTCCATGTCCAAGAGGATGGTAGAAATAATGTCGCGGTCACTGAGAACGCCTAAAGCTCGGAACAGGATGAAGAGGGGGACCGGTTTGCGCACATTGGGAATATTGACGACGATGTTGCCGTAGGTGTACTTCTTCCCGGGAGCCATGAGACGGACGGAGAGGGTGCGTACCGGTTTAGTGACATTTTCCGAGACCGAGCGTATTTCCGCCGAATAGAGGTAATCTTGGTCGGCACCGCCGCTACGAATATACAACATGTTGTCGGCGAACTTCTCTTGGGGGATGACGACCTTTTCCTTGCCGTCCACAATGAAGTAGCCGCCGGGGTCGTTGCGGCATTCTCCCATGGTGTACCGGGCCTCTTTGGAGGCACCGTGTAACACACAAAAATTGGATTGTACCATGATGGGGAATTTACCCAAGTAGACCTTTTCCAGCTTTAGGATGCGTTTTTGCACAATACGACCAGTCTGGGGGTCCTTGTCAATGGTGCTCGCAATGTACTCCCGAATGGTTTTGGCGTCGCTGGGAGTGATGTTGGGGGGTCCCCGTGCTGCGGCGGCCGCGGCCGCATCGGCCGTTTTGGCCGCCTTTTTCTTGGGGGGAGCCCCGCCGTGCTGAGATGTCTCTTCGGCCAGGGCCTCGTCTTCCTCGTCGGCCTCGCCGCCGCCCCCCGAGAAATCCCCTCGGACGGCCTCTTCCACGGAATCCACCGGCAAGATATTTAGGAATTCTATTTCAATGTCGTAGTGGACGGTCATGGCGTAGGTGATGTTGCGGAGACGGGCCTCGTTGGGAAACATGAAATGCGGTTCGTTCTGGTCGTAGAGTACCGGTTTGCCAAAATAGATTTTGGAGCCGTCCCGTCCCCCCATGTACATGGTACACTGGGTCCGGTAGTCACCCAGCCCTTCGTCGTATTGGGAGGCGTGCATCCACTTTAGCGGATTCTTTTCCCGGAAGATTTGGAAAATGCCCTTTTGAAAAAAGTCGTTGTAGGATTCCACGTGGTGGTTGACTAAAGCCTGGGGGTTGTCCCGGAAATAGCTGTCAATCATTTTCCATACGAGTTGTTCTGCGGATGCGTGTGGGTCCGAGGTCCCGGCAGCCCCGGCAGCAGATGCGCTCATATGAAGAGAGTGGTGTGAGCGACGTTTTACTTACAAACTACGGATAAAAATCGTCAGGATATATATACGTAAAATGACGTCTCCCTCGGTCTCTTTAGATAATTACCTGTTTGGTCCCGTGTCGACCCAGTACTGCATCTGGTTCTACATCATTTCCATCTTTGGTTTTGTCTTCCTGTGCTTGAACTTGCTGGGCTTTATTGTGTCGCTCTTCATGAAGAAGGTGCACTTTTCCGTCCCTTTCACGCTCTTTACGTCCGTGGGCACGTGCTTCTTCGTGTACTTCCAGAACCGCCTGCTCTACAACATGTGCTTGAAGTCCGAGGCTTAAGGGCCCGGTACCTTTGGCCCGGTACCTTTGCCATATACATTTGCCGAGCCCTTCACACCCCCGCATCCGTCAGAAAGATAAAATAGGGCTCTATCCCTATTTTATCCGTGCCTTCCCGCCGTCGCCGATGGATATATTTTATTACAGTAACCTTTGTCCGCATTCACAAAAGGTGATACAGTTTGTCGTCAAACATCAGCTGCAGTCCAAGCTCTCGTGTATTTGTGTGGATAAGCGCAAACGTGACGCCAACAATCAGACCGTGGTGGTGTTGGAAACCGGCAAACATGTCATGTTGCCGCCAAATTTGCAGTCGGTTCCGGCAGTGCTGTGTGTCAAGAAAAACTACGTCTTGGTGCAGGGCACCGACCCCATTTTAGAATACTTTCAGGCGGCGTTTGGTCTGTCGGCCTCGGCGCAGCAACTGTACGAAAATCCGTACGATTCACCGGCGAATGCAGTGAACCGTCGTCCCCAGGCCATGGACCCGGTGGGGGTGGGAGTCCATAGTCTCACAGGGAACATGGGGATTTTCTCGGAAACCTATACCCAATATCACCTGACCCCGGAAGATTTAGCCGGAGATAGCCAGAGCCGGCGGCGACCGATGTACGGTTACACCCCGGTAGATCGCCACATGGCCATTGAAACCCCGGAGGACAACTGGCGTCCCGACAAGATTGCCTCCAATATGACGGTAGACGTGATACAGCAGCAGCGGAACCAAGAAATCCCCGCGGTTCAGGTGGCCCCGCCGTCGGAATTGTACGGCGGCGCCAGTGGTGCCGTCCCCGGCCCCAACCTGACACGGTCACAACTGTGATTACAGACACCACAACCGGCTCATTACACGCGTACTGACAGTAGAAATCCAGGGAGAGGTTATATTCATGTACTTTAGGCAAACACCCTATTACTACCAGCGTACCGGCGGCGACCGGCGCCGGCGCGAAGAAAGCAAACGGTCCAAGGAAGCGCGGAAGACCAAGAGACGGTCCAAGGAATCGCGCAAGACGAGCAAGCGTCGCCGGAAGTACGATTAGAAGAGGACCAAGGACCAAGGCCCCCGGACACAGTGTATCCAAGGAATGTATATGATCCTGGCTCATGGCGTCGTCCACCGCCGCCGATATCTTGGGTTCGTCCAAGATTTTTTATATCTTGGTATTTGTGATTGCCTTTTGTTTTAATTTGTTGCGTATAGCCCAAATCGCCCACAGCAAGGTCCATATATGGCGCAAAATCCTGGGGTTCGTCTTGGAGTTTTTGCACAACTTGTATATTGCCGCCATCATTGTGGGACTGTTCTGGTTAAATTTCCAGGTGATGTTGCTGGGGTCCTATAACACATTTGGTCTCATTTTCATCAACATCGGGGTGCTGTTTGCGTACATGTTGTACGGGTTCCTGCGCACCTGCCTCTTTTTCCTCTTCTTTAACCGCACCCTGGGATTCCACGACTGCGGGGAATATTACAGCGTAGTGGATATGATCAAAGGACAGAAAATCTTGGAACATGGACGACCCAATTGCGAAAAGAACAATAACAAATGGATCATTGGGGTCCGGCTTCTCACCGTGTTCACCGTGATTTTAGACATCATGTACCTGGACCATTTCTGGTCGCTGACGTCCTCGTCCCCCCGAGGCGTTCCCTCTATGACGTCGTTGACATGAAATCCCCCAAGCAATGTATAGGATCCTATACATTGCCTTGATGAACAAGCTCCAGGAACTGGGCAAGGAATTGATGCAATTCACCTACGCGATTGGGTTTTTCAGCGAACTCATTCTGGCCATCTTGGTGCTCTACGTCTTGTATGAACGCTCCCTGTCGTTTTTCCCCGATGCGGTATATTTAGTCGGATTTGTGGCAAGCGTGTATTTGAACCGCGGGCTGAAGGAATGGCTGCGGGGGCGGCGTCCCGCGCGCCCGGTCAAGTTCCTGGCGGCGGAGAATTTCGGTACGGCGGCGGAGATGCAGAACGCGTACGGCATGCCCTCGGGCCATGCCCAACAGGTGGCCTACTCGCTCGTGTACTTGTACGCGACGACCGGGGAATGGATGCCGTGGACCGCCATCGGCACGGTCATCGGGGCGCTCATGGTCTGGGAACGCTGGCAGTTCCGTAACCATACGTTGGGTCAGCTGGCAGTGGGGCTCTTGGTGGGGGCGGTGGTCGGCCTGGCAGTGGTAGGATTGCGGGATTTCGTATTCAAGGCGACGGATGTGGCACATGCAAAGCCGAGTGCAGAGACACCCCCTCCCCAGAAGGAAGTATAGGATCATTTGGGAGGATCTCCATGCACGAAATTGTGCAGTAAAATATCCGTATTGTGGTTGTAGACCTCGCCGCAGAGCATCTTGGAAGATTCGTACATTTTGCGCAACACGTCGTTGGGGGCGGTCGTCCCGGTTTTGATGAGACCGTGTTTGGTCAGGAAACGCCGTATTTCGCTCATGGGGGTCTGTTTGAGACGGTACGATTGCGTAGTAATGTCTTTGCGAAGGGTGCGGTTGGAAATGAGGACCCCTACCTTGGCATAGGTGGGGGATTTGCCGACCTTGTAGGTGCGGCGGTTGGTGCGCTTTTGTCGTACATATTTCAAATCTGGTCCTGAACCCTCTGGACTGCTCCCTCCCGAGATGGCTGAGGCGACTGAGGCGGCCGCCTGTTGGCGCATCATGGTACGGTAAGTAGGTATCTGACCGCCCTTCAGACAACCGTAGGCGGGAGCGGCCAAACGTAAGGGGGATGTTTCGGTAGGCGCAGGAAAATGCATGGAAACGTTTTCATGAGGTAAGGGTGCCATAGATGCAAAGGGGCTCGGTCCGACGCCTCCATGGAAACGTTTCAATGTATGGTTCGGTAGCGAAGTTGGCCCCAAGGATGCCGACGGTATAGAACCTATTCCTGAAGTGCTCCCTGAAATACTGGCTGTAGGAGAAGGCATGGGCACCGGCACCTGTATTGGCGCAGGCGCAGGCACCGTAGAAACCGGTCGGGAAGGATAGGCAATTTCTTGCTCTTTTTGTTGGACTTGGTCCGTGAGCCCCATGAGATAGTCCAACGTATCATCTAAATCTGTCTTGGAATCCGAGGTGGTGGAGGTCACGGTCCCGCTTTCATTGCCTCCGTGCATGCCCTCTTGCATCATTTTTTGGTAGTTGGATTCTTGGTGCCGACGGATGAATTTCAACAGAGCGTGGCGTTTCATGGTCCGGTTCACATCACGCGGCCTGGGCGGAGGACGCATCTTGAGAGGAGCGGCATCGCCGCCATCCGCGGCCGTTTTTTTCCGTTTTCGGGTTCCAGAATCACTGGTCGTGCTAAAATCCACGGTTATTTTCTTGTAATCCATGTTATCACGTAACTATACTATACAGTTATGTGATACTAGCCCAAGCAGCTGCGAACGCTCGCTACAAATACAGTCCGTAGCAACTCTCGGGAAGACTCGGTGCTTTCTTTTCGCCGTGGTTCAGAAACTGTTTGTGACCTTGAGTCAGGTCCGTCATGGTGAGTTTCCGACGCAGATCTTCCGATTTGCCGTAAATACGGCGACCGTGCGCGATTTTCGTGTAGGTAAACAGAAGCTCCATGTCCCGCCCGAAATGCACGAAATCCTTCTTATGGGATTTGAACCATGCTTCCGTCGCGGTTGCGAAGCAACCCGAGCCCTCTTCAAATGTCCAACCGTTTTGTTCCACCTTTTGCAGGAAAATACGCATGAGTTCTTCCGGTGTGTACTCTTCCACGGTGAAACGCCAAATGAACCGCGAGGCCAGTCCGGGGTTCATGCCGAAAAAGCACTCTTTGACGTCCTTCTCGTACCCGGCCACAATGACCATCAGTTCGTTTTTGTAATCGCTCAATGCCTCGCACAAGGTGTCTATGCACTCCTTGGAAAAACTGTCGCCGCCGTCCTCGCCTCCGCAGCCCAGGGAATATACCTCGTCAATGAAAAGACAGCCCCCTAAACATTCTTGGATCACCTTGCTCGTCTTGATGGTCGTTTGTCCCAGGTACCCCGCCACTAGGTCATTGCGCGTCACTTTGCGAAAGATGCCGTTTTTCAAAATATCCAGTTTGGAATACATGGTACCGATGAGTTTGGCTGCCTGGGTCTTACCCGAACCCGGAGGACCATAAATCACCATGTGCTTGAAATCCTGTTCGCGGTTGATATGCAATCCCTGCATGAAGTATAGGAGCTGGTCCAAGAGGGAATCCTTGAAGGTTTTCAGACCAATCATGGCGTGGATTTGCCGCAGCTCGGGTCCAATGTTGTGCAGGGCCTCCAAATTGATGTTGGACTGCGTTCCAGGAACATAAGGGTGCGTGTCTATGATACGGATCAAATCTGCCAAACACGTAATGTCTTGTTCAATGATGACTTTGGGCAGAGGAACTGTGGCGACCACCTTGGAACGTTGTATAGGGGTAGGTAAGGGCGTGGGTCGTCTCACTGCGGACAGATGCGATTCGGTGGTAGCCCGTTCGTCTAATTCTTCATGGGTATTTGCCATCTCATGCGCTGGGCTCGGGAATGAAGGGCTCGGATTCCATGTGAATCCATGCGTTGGAGTGGGAGGATACGAAGATGGACGAAGATAGAGTTCATAATGACCTTGACATATGGCCAAGAATTGAAGGTAATCGTGAGTGGATATTACACCGGGGGGTACATTCTGAATATGGTGCAAATAAGAGTGGAATTTGTTATTAGCATGCGGTCCGTCAGGATGATGCATGATGGTGTCACTGATGGTCTAAACTTATATCATCATTTGGGTTTATGTGATTTTACAGAACGGGGTGACGACCGGTTTGTGAGAAGAGGATATTGGTATGCATGTGGAAAATCCGTGTAAAAAAGAAGGCCGTCTATCCTATAGAAGGGGGTCGTCGTTATATGTCCTTGCCCAGAAATACGAGTTTATCCAAGAAAACGTCCCTGAAGTTGGATAGGGTGGGGTTACCCGCGTCGCTTACCCTCAACAGGACTGGTTCACCAGCTTCGCCGACCCATAATAGGACTGGTTTACCAGCTTCGCTTACCCTTGACAGGACTGGTTCACCAGCGTCGCTTACCCGTCTCCTCGTGGTCGGATACTACAATCACAGTAACCTCGGCGACGAACAGTACAAGTCCACGATCACGCACCTCATGAAACGGTTCTTTATCAAAAACACCGTTCCCCCGGAAATCACCTTCATAGACTGCGACCAACTCAAAGACTACCAACTCCTCCCCCACACGGCGGTGATTCTGGGCGGCGGCGACGTTTTGAATTCGTATTTCTTGGACAAAATGTATGCTAAATTCGTGCTTTCTCCTGATGGCCCACCTCCCCTCTCCTTGGTGGCCTGCTCCGTCGGGGTCCCCTACAACGACATCTATCTCCAACCCGAACACCGGAAAAAGCTGGAAATGTTTGACGCCATTTTTCTACGCACCAAGCAAGACCTCCAGGCCTTGCAGACCCACCTCCCCCCCGAAAAGATACACTATTTCCCCGACACGTCCTGTTTCGCCCTGGAATATATTGCGAGCACGAACCAGTTCAAACAGGCGATGGTGCCCCCCTTTTTTTCCCTATACAGTCACATCCAGGCTACCCGGAACAAACGCAAAATCGTGGGGGTCATGTTGTGCCGACATATTTACCATCCCAACCCCGAGTATCGCCCACGGTACCAAGAAATCGTGCAGCATCTTGCCAACCTGCTGATGCGCCTCGTGAAGGCGAAGTATATGATCGTCTTGGTACCTTTCAATACCAAGCCCTTGAAACCCGGGGAAAGTTCGGATACGAACAAAGAAAACGATGTATTGATTCAACAGGACGTTCTCAAATGCATGCATCCATCCTATCTGCCCTCCATCGTCTCGGTGGATTTTAAATTGACCTTGGAACAAACCATGCTTCTCTACAAAATGTTCTATATGACCATACCCATGCGGTTCCACGCCACTTTGTTTAGCACGTACATGGGGGTACCCATGATCCCTGTATTCACTACCAAGAAAATTACCAATTTTTTACGGGACATTGACTGGAAATATGGTGTTCGTATGGAAAGGGACAGTCGCGATTTACCTATATCATTGGATGAAGAACAGTGGTTTGCATTATTTCGCCAATTGGTGCGCGCCGACGCGTATTTATCCGGCAAAAATCGGTTGTTGGTCGCGACCCAAGAATTTAAACGCGCCACATTAGAAAAAGGCGCTGTTCTCAGGATGGAACTGCAGGGCGAGGGACGAAGGATACGTGAAAATGCCGCCGCCGCCGCTGGACCCCCCCCATCGGCTCGTACGGTATCGTTTTTATTGTCCGTGTTTGATACACCTGACGACGATGCACCAGGTTTAGCCGATGTCGTTTCTGAGGGTACTCTTTCGTTGGTGACCCCCCACCAATCACAGGAAGAGAAGGAGGACCGCAATGGGAACGTGTCTCCTTCGTCAGAAATGAACCGCATTATCCAACGAACCTACACGAAGCTTCAACAGTTTGCCGCGGAATACGGGGCCGCGGATTTTCGTGAATTGTCCGAGCCTCAATTGCAACAAATCGCGGTATGCGTGGTGAGCTACTATTTGACCGGGAACATTGATTCGCGCTACAACCATGGCCTACAAGAAAAAATGTTTTGCGCCGATTATCCTTATTTAGAAGAGTGGAGTTGGGTATGGAAACATGCCCGCAGTCAATCCTATAGTTTGGACGTGCCCCCTGAACCCGGGCCGTTTTCCATGCGATTCAATCTGGACTATATCGACCAAAACGACCGTTCGGGGGTCCATCGTTCGGGATGGAAATACGTGTATGATGCGGTACATGGGTACCATGACCCCCATGCGAACCTGTTCTTGGACCTCTACGTGGACCGTACGTTTCACTGGAAACGCGATATTTACAAACACGTGGATTTGATCCCCTATACACGTCCTTGGATAGGGGTCATTCATCACACCTTTGAGGAGGAATTCACCCCCTACAACACGACGGCGCTGTTGCAATGCCCCGAATTTGTAGCGAGCTTGGGCTGTTGTCGGGGACTCATCGTGTTGTCCAAGACACTGCAGGCCCAGTTGCTGAACCGGTTGCCGACCGACATCCCCGTCCATGTGGTAACGCATCCGACCGAGATGGACGTTTCGGGGTTTCAATATAGTGCATTTATACGCAACCCTGATAAGAAATTACTGCATATTGGGGGGTGGATGCGCAACCTGTTTTCGTTTTATCAGATGGAACTGGCGCCGACGTATGTGATGATTCAACCTACGTCCGAATGGAAACGGGTCAATGAACACCGTACTTGGGGCAAGGGTAAGGAACGAGAGGAACGAATGGACGATTTGTTATCCAAATTGGCACCAGAGGAGCCTCCTGAATCGGGCGACAGTACCAAGGAGAGAACGCCGACGGTGAGACGATGGTTCAAATGTTTTTCCCGGCCCTCGGTCTCGTCCCCGTGCCCGTGCCCGTCCCCATGTTGTTGTACCAAGGGGGTCAAGACTGCCGCACCTGTCACGCATATCTCCTCTCCCGAACATCTTCCCGGGGATCGTATTCCCCCCGCTGCACCAAGAATCGTTGTGACCACGACCGAGGTCACGTTGCGTAAACTCGCCCTCAAAGGGCGTAATATGGACAATTATTATCCGCCGGCGGTGTGTTGGGGGTCGGACCCGTCCTTCTGCTGGGACGGACTTGCTACGACCATGTCCCTCCCCTACTGTTCATCCAACGCCTTTGCGTCGTCGTCGTCACCATTCGCGTCAAACCAGGCACCATCCATGAACCGCTTGGCCGCCAACAATTGGATGAAGCATCTGTGGAACTATATCCGCCGACTTTGCATGAACCAGGCCGTCGCCGACTACGTGGACAATGCAAGTTACGATGAACTCCTCACCAAGAACGTGGTGTTTCTAAATCTGGTGGACGGGTCAGCCGTGAACACCCTCCTGGAATGCTTGGTACGCCATACCCCCGTGTTTGTGAACCGCCACCCCGCCGTCGTGGAAGTTTTAGGCGAATCGTATCCCATGTATTTCCGCGACCCGTCCGAGGTTCATACGATGTTGTCGCAACACCCCCAGCTCATTTATAATACCCATCTTTACCTGAAAAAACTGGACAAGACACCCTACAAAATTGAGACGTTTTTGGCGACCCTCAACGCCATCGTGACCGAATCACACACATAAAGCCGTCCCCCAATGAATGGTATAGGATCCTCTCTTTCGCCTTATTTGACTGTATCTGAACGGGTCCAATGTCTAGGCGTATCATGGTATTTACTCAAACGTATTCCAACAACCGTCATCGGCTCTTTGATTATCATGACCGTGACGCGGTGGACATTCGTTTCCGCAACGTGTTTGAAAAAACCGTCTATGCGTTTCATAATTCCCCGGCGGATTATATTCAAGATATTCTGCGCAATCATTCCTATTTCCAAGAATTGGACAACTTGGAGGTCATTCGGTACGATAACATGAGTTATCCTGAATCGTTTCGTCGCACCTTGCAGAAATGCAAGGCAGAGGGATACGATTACATGGTGTTTCTTCAAGACGACGTATTTTCGCTGGGAGAAGGTGATGCGGCGACGCATTTAGACGACTTGATTTCCTACATTCAAACGGGCGATTTCAAGATGTTGCATCTGGAAAATTACGTCTTCAAGTTTGAGGCGGAACCGGAGACGTTTTCGGCTCCACCGGTCGTCCATGACAATGGGGCGGGATTCAAGGTGTTTGCCAATGATAGCAAGCATTTTGAGGTGTCGGGTCAATGGGCCATGGACGACGGTCCGTTTGTGGCTCATATAGATTTCCTGTTGGAACTGTTTGATGCCAAGTATTTCACGTTTCCAACGATTTGGCCCGCGGAGGGGTATATCAATGAAAAGGTCAAGCTTAACCCGATTGTTCGGTACAGTGCTTCGCACAAGTTTTTCCGTCGGTACAACGCGGTGGGACCCAACGATTGGAACAAGGTACAGGAATTTGGGGAACTGGACCGGTTATTTTCGCCGACGTAGTACGGCGCCCATGTCCGCTGCGATGGCGTCCAGGGTCCGTGACAAACGGTGGGAGGGGTTTCCCGATGCGTCCATGAACACGGGTTGGGCAATGCGTTCCTGATAGGCTTCGTCGTCGGTGGCCAAGGTCAACACATCATTGATGGCGGATCCAATACCTTCTTCGTCCAATTCATGGATATGTATGAATCGGTCGGGATTGAAATAGGTGGTCACATGGGGAGCTCCCCAGTAAATGGGGACGGTGCCGGTGAGCAGAGCATGGGTAATTTTTTCGGTCACATAATGTCCTCCTCGGGAATTTTCCATGGCCAGGGTAAACCGGTATTGGCCGATGATATTGCGAAACTCGGCGCAGGTGTAGGGGGCTTGAATACGGGGGATATTGGTGCGGAATTGACCGCCGTAATCCACGGGCACGTACCGTTCCAAGATGTCCAAGAACCGGTTGCGGTCCGGGCCGCGGGGGTTGGAAATCACGGTGCAGACCCGGGCCAAGCCCGGGGGCAAACGTGGGGGCATTTCTCTGAACTGTTGAGAACGTTCTTCCAAGGGTGCCAAGAGACCTGTAGAGTACAGGTAGGGAACGAATTCGGGGCAGCATACCACGTTGTCATGCGAATCGGCGGGCATCTCGCCCCACAATACACAGTCGTAGTCGCGGTATTGGGGACAAATCCGGCACTCGCCGGAAAAGAAGACGGTATAGGTCCAAGTTCGGGTCGTGAGGATAGAGGTCCCAAACAGGGATTCCAGGAGAATGTCGGCCGCGGCGGGATCGCGCGTGACCGAGACCGATGCCTCCGGACCAAGAGCTGTGCTCAAAAGTTTCAAGAAAAACCCCACGGTGACGGGGTCGGTGCCTTCCAAGAATCCAGGCCAAAAGGCGTTGCAGTAGACGGTCCACTGCTTCTTCTCAGTCGTCATGGGTCCACACAATATGAAAAGGTGACCTCATGGTTCTATGTGGGTTTTTTTACCTACTGGTGGTGGGGGTCAGTTGTATCGCGAAATACAATGTTCTAGAACATTTTACCGGCATAGATGGAGTCACGGAGGTGCCGCCTCCTAAAAATACATATAAAGCGACGGCCCATTATAAGGTATACTCTCGTATACAAATCTACGAGACTTCACCTTTTCTAACATGACTGTTGCTGTGGGAATTGATCTCGGTACGACAAACTCGTGTGTGGCCGTGTGGCAAAACGGCAAGGTGGAGGTAATTGCGAATGACCAGGGTAACCGGACCATGCCTTCCTATGTTTCGTTTACGGCGGAGGAGCGTCTGGTGGGCGAGGCGGCCAAGTCGTCGGCGACCACGAACCCGTTCAACACGGTCTACGATGCGAAGCGTCTGATTGGCCAAAAGTTCAGCGACCCCGACACGCAAAAGGACATCCACAACTATACGTACAATGTGGTGGAGAAGGATGACAAGCCGCTCATCAAGGTGGAGTACAAGAACGAGTTCAAGACGTTTGCGCCGGAGGAGATTTCCGCCATGGTACTGGGCAAGCTCAAGGATGCGGCCGAGGCCTTTTTGGGGGAGCCGGTCGCGGATGCGGTCATCACGGTGCCGGCGTACTTCAACGACTCCCAGCGTCAGGCGACCAAGGATGCGGGCACGATTGCGGGTCTGAATGTGCTGCGCATCATCAATGAGCCTACGGCGGCGGCTCTGGCGTACGGTCTGGACAAGAAGTCGTCCAAGGAGAAGAATGTGCTCATCTATGATTTCGGAGGTAAACGGTCTGCTTCCTGTGGTTCAAGTCCACTTATTCCTATTTCATGCTATTAAGGCGATGGATAAGAATAAAATCTGGTGAATTGCTGGAAACTCCGATGGATTTCCTACCACAACGTGATGGGCGACCATGAGCGTGACGGTTTAAGAAAGGAATAATCCTATGTAGGACAATCAGCAGCCAAGCAGTGTCGGCGACGACCTGAAGGTTCAACGACTAGAATAAGTACTCTGTATCAGAAGAAAATTCCACGAGTGCCAGATACTTTCAAACAATTTAAATATAGTTTATTATTATCTGTTAACATGAGACAAGAAATTGTAGATTCCATTGTTAGTTTCCATGATAGAGAAACAGATTCTGACTTGCCGATATGTAATAAAAGGCTAATCAATGAAACAAGTAAATATTCTTCTACACAAGAACCAATTTGGCATGTCTATATTAACGATATACGGTTAACTAAGACAAATAAGTATTCTATATCATATAGATGCTTGGAATGCGACAATATTACCACAATATCTACTACACGGTTCTTACGTAAGGTGCGTAATGAAAGTGAAAAATGTGGCATTTGTAAACTAGAAAACATGAATTTATGTAAGGAACGAATACGTAATGGAAATGCAGAAAAGGTTATTAAGTCTCCAAAACAAATAAAATATGTACCTCGTATACACCATGAAAAAAGTATAGAGGAATTTGAACAGCTTCCTGAGTTGTACCAAAATTCGTATATGTTGCACCATTTATCAAAAGATGAATATCAACGTATCCTTCCTCGTATTATAAGTATTGGAAACGGTGTTTATAGTCATATGGACCGTTATGAGTTTTGGAGTGTATATAAAGTTAATAACCAAATGCGTTTCACATCTATGATGTTTGATCCTGTTACAAATTCTGTTTTCAAAGCAAATCAGCCCATATTGAACTGTGAAAATTGTGGAAATAATTGGCGTGCCAAATCATTAGAAGGTTTTAAAAATCAATACAAAATATTATGTCATACTTGTAAATTATGCAATCAAACATTCAAGATTCGTCCTATTAAAAATTATATAGGAGAGAATTTGATATTTCAATCCAAACTGGAGAAGAAATTCGTTGATTGGTGTAATGAAAACAGTATCATAGTAAGAAATGGTCCCTATATTGATTATTTTCATAATGGAAAATCACATAGGTATCGTGTTGATTTTATTGTTGGGAATATTTTAGTTGAAGTAAAAGATTTTCATATATGGCATAAAAATCAAGTAGAATCTGGAAAGTGGAAAGCAAAACAAGATGCCGTTGAAAGTGCAATTAGTACCAACAACGATTACACAAAATTTGTTTTACTAACTCCTCATAATTGGAATCAAATGTTAACAGAAATTAAATTATATTTACATAAGAAAGTAAAGATATAGTCTGACCTCTCATGAGAATGAGAGATGTTTGGGTTAAATTCCTAAACGATAACAAAACGTGGGAACGTTTGATGTGTCTATTCTGACGATTGATGATGCGGTGTTTGAGGTCAAGGCCACGGCCGGTGATACCCGCCTAGGCGGGAGCGATTTGGACGACATATTGATGAACTATTTTGCCGAGGAGTTTAAGAAGAAGACGAAGAAGGACATTACGGAGAACAAGCGTGCGATGCGCCGTTTGCGCACGGCGGCGGAGGGTGCGAAGAAGACGCTTTCCACGGCGTCGGTGGCGTCGGTGGAGATTGACAGCCTGTTTGAGGGGGCGGATTTCACGTCGTCCATTACGCGCGCCAAGTTTGAGAACCTGTGCGACGACGTCTTCAAGAAGACGATGGCGCCGGTGGACCAGGTGCTGGCGGATGCCAAGATGGGTAAGAGCGACATCCATGAGGTGGTGTTGGTGGGCGGTTCCACGCGCATCCCCAAGATTCAGGAGCTGTTGAAGGAGTATTTCAACGGCAAGGAGATGTGCAAGTCCATCAACCCGGACGAGTGCGTGGCGTATGGTGCGGCGGTGCAGGCGGCGGTGCTCTCGGGATGCACGGACAGTAAGGTGTCGGACCTGCTCCTGTTGGATGTCTGCCCACTGTCGCTCGGCCTGGAGACGGCGGGGGGTGTGATGACGAAGCTCATTCCCCGCAACTCCACGATTCCGGCCAAGAAGTCGCAGGTGTTTTCCACGTTTGCGGACAACCAACCGGGGGTCCTCGTGCAGGTGTTTGAGGGCGAGCGCACCTTGACGCGCGACAACACGCTGCTGGGCAAGTTCCAGTTGGACGGCATCCCGCCCATGCCCCGTGGCCAGCCCCAGATTGAGGTGGTGTTTGACATTGACGCCAACGGTATTCTGAACGTGTCGGCGGCGGAGAAGTCCACGGGCAAGTCGCAGAAGATTACCATCACCAACGACAAGGGTCGTCTCAGCAAGGAGGACATTGACCGCATGGTGGCCGAGGCCGAGAAGTACAAGGAGGAGGACGAGAAGTTGGCGGCGGCCATTGAGGCCAAGGGTCAGATGGAGAACTACATGTACATGGTCAAGGGTGCCATCAAGGACCTGAAGGAGAAGATTGAGCCGGACGAGCAGACGGCGCTGGATGCTGCGTGCCGCGACATTGAGCAGGCGTGCGAGGGTTTTGCGGGCGACAAGCCCAAGGACGAGTATGACGCCCTCAAGAAGGCCCTGGAGGACGTGTTTACGCCGATGATGGCCCGTATTCAGGCCGCGGACGGCCCGCCGCCGACGCCGCCGTCATTCAATCCCGAGGGTGACGCGACGGATAAGGATGCCGCTACCTCCGGTACTGACACGGTGCCTCCCTCTGCCCCCGAGGAAGCGGACGATGAGCCGGTCAAGGCGACCCCGGCTCCTGCGGAATCCGTGGACCCCGCGATTGACGAGGTGGATTAGAACCCGGGAAACCACATAAATTGTCCCCTGTAATATAATCAAGATAGTCAAGCTATGCACAATGGGTAACGATTGTACCATCAGTACCCAGGTCATTCCGTACCGACCTCGCCCCCGAATGAACGTGGTCAAATTTACAGATAAAAACGTATTCTATTCGGCCGAAAAATTATCCGAAGCCCGCGTCGGATACAGTGCGAGTAGCTTGGAAAGGCGGGGCAAAGAGTTACTGATGGGTCGTCTGGAAGAACAAGACCTGGACCGCGCCTTTGTACGGGAATTTTCCGAAGAATTAAAAAAAGCCAAAGTCGCCATGGACGACTGCCTTTATGACGATTTGCGGGCCAATACGGGCGAAATGTATTCCATTGTCCCGTTTTCACCCGTCACTACAGGATAATGCCCTCGCCCTGATTTACACCTTTGGCTACCAAAGATGTAAATATTACTGGTTTAGACCGGCTTGAAGGGGATGCCGCCCACGATGCCGGCGCCGATACCGTAACCCGCACCCTGACGCGCGGCCTGGCCGATGGACGGCGCGAACACGTCCAGGATGGCGAACGACGCCGCCGCCGACAGAGCAATGAAGGTCACCTCCTCCACATTGAGGCCCTTGCCCTTGGGGACAACGAACGCCACGATGGCAATGACAATACCCAGAATGACGTATTTGATCAAGCGCTTCACAAACTCGTAGAAATCCAGCATGGCACTAAAAAATATATATTAGGGCAACAAAAAAATAGTATATAAACAACAGTCTCTATCTCTTATTATATCTAAACATGACCAAGAACGACGTTGAGATGCCGACCTTGCCCAACGGGAAAAAGAATCCTAAATATGTGGACCTCCTGGATGAGGACCCCGCCATTGCCGGACAAAAATTCGTGTGCTTGTCGTTCATTTCCCCTGAGTCGGTCCTGAAGAAACGCGAGCATTACCTTTACGAGAAATTCGTTCAACAGTGGGACTTGTCTAAATCCATGGAGAAGTTCAATGAGTTTCTAAATTTCATGTCTTTCAAGTACACTTTGGACGTACAAAAGGTCATGGCCGATTACCAGGAATTTGTGAAGGAAGAAGAGACCAAGTTGAAGGCCGACGCGGAGGTGGTGGAGAATGACTACAAGACCTTTCTGGATAAGAACGAGGAACGGCTCAACCAAGAGTTTAACAAGAAGCACCAGTTCCAGACCAGTGTGCGCGGGGTCAAGATCCGGGGCGTGTTTTCTACGCAGGAGGAGTCGGAGTCGCACTGCAAGAAGCTGCGCGAACGCGACCCGGCACACGACATTTATGTGGGTCAGGTGGGGGTGTGGATGCCATTTGAACCGGACGCCTACCGCACGGGCCGAGTGGAGTTCTTGGAGCCGGAACTCAACCGGTTGCATCAGGAAAAGACGGCCAACGAAGCCAGGGCGAAAGAAGCGTTTGACGAACGGGTCAAGGCTGCCAAACGCAAGGCCATCGAGGACAACATCGCCAAGGCCCGTGCATCCGGGAACAAGTTGACACAGACCTTGGACGAGCAAGGCAACCTGGTGGGAGTCAACACGATGAATTTTGACGACAGAGAAGCTGCTGATGAGGAGGGCCGTGTGGCTCACGAGAAGGCGGTTCTGGAGAACGCGCTACAGAAGGAGAAGGACGACTAAAATAATATAAACGCATGACCCTATGATTTACATATTGCCATGCTCGCCAGTCGTCGTCTTTTTTCGTCTGTTGCCTCCAAGAAATCGGTTTCTGCGCTGTCGGTGTTTAAGGATTCCTGTTATCACAAGATTGATTTCAAAATCCACGAAGAGGCGACGGTCAACGATGCCGTGAGACGGTTTGCGGCCTTTAACATTGGCTGTCTGGCGGTGACGGATGCCCAGGACAGTGTGGTGGGCGTCATCTCGGAGCGCGATTACATCAACAAGGTGTCTGCCCTGGGGAAGGACGACAAGGCCGTGATGGTCAAGGACGTTTGCACCTATACGCCCAATTTGATTCTGGCCAAGAAGAGCGATTCGTTGGACCAGTGCATGAACAAGATGTTGGTCAAGGACATCCGTCATCTCCTGGTGTTTGACGATAACCAACACGAGTGTCTGGGACTGATTTCCATCAAGGACCTGGTGAAGGAGGTCATGAAGAACAAGGACGACATTATCACCCGTCTGACGGATTTCAAGATGGGCAAGGGGGCGTATTTCGGCAGCGAGTAGGTCTTAGCACCCACTGCTGCAGAGGTTTAACGTCAAGAGGTTCAACGTGACGTCACCCGCCACTGCGGTCACGCTGATGTAGCGGAAAGGCACGGCACCATACAGATAAATATCCCCGGTCTTGGTCAAATTGGTCGTGTTATACGAAGGGATGATCACGGTGCGTGATACGTTGGCGGCGGTGTTGTCTACCGTGTTGGTGTACGTGTAGAGGAGGGTTCCCATTGGACCCAGCGTATTGGAGCCGTAAATCTGGAACCCTTCGCCGAGTTGGATGCTTCCGATGGTGAGCGTTGGGTCCGCACATTTGGTGGATTTTATCCGTTGGAAATCCCCCAAGTCTATTTGAGCATGATGCGTGGCATTGATTTCGTGGTCGTTGTTGGGCAGATCCGAAATGAACCCAATACCGTTTTCGTGGGCGGGAGTGTTGCCCGCTTTGACATACAAATTCGCCGGCAGATTGGCGAGGTCAAAGCCGTACACGACGAACGCGCATTGGTTGGGGATCCTATACACGATTTTGGTATCTTGGGGACCTCCGGCGAGTCCGCCGCTAATGTCGTGGGTAATGAACGTATTCACGTATTGGACGCAACTGCAGTCTATCGATGTACCAGGTGGGCCTTGAGGTCCGGGTGGCCCGACGGGACCCGACGGGCCTGTGGAACCGGTCACCCCCGGAATGCCTTGGGAACCATTGGAACCCGGTACACCTTGAGGACCTGTCTGGCCTGGAGTCCCTTGACCGGTGGGTCCTTGTATGCCAGCAGGGCCGGTGGGACCTGTTGGACCTATATTCCCCACTTCGCCTGTATCTCCTTTGTACCCTCGCGGTCCACAAGGGCCCGTTGGTCCAGAAGGTCCAGGCGGTCCAGGAAATCCAGCATCACCCTTCTCACCGTGTTCCCCATCTCGTCCATCCCTTCCATCACAGCCGTCTCTGCCATCGCACCCGTCTTCGCCGTCTTCGCCGTCTTTGCCGTCTCTGCCATCGCAGCCGTTTTTGCCGTCTTCGCCATCTTTGCCATCTTTGCCATCGCGCCCGTCACAGCCGTCTTCGCCATCTCTCCCGTCGCAGCCGTCCTTGCCATCGCGCCCGTCACAGCCGTCCTTCCCGTCTCTGCCGTCTTTGCCGTCTTCACCATCGTATCCATCTTTGCCGTCCTCGCCGTCCTTGCCGTCTTTGCCGTGGCGACCATCGCGACCGTCTTGACCATCTTCGCCGTCCTTACCATCTTTGCCATCGCGACCGTCGCGGCCATCCTGACCGTTTTCACCATCCTTGCCATCACGCCCGTCTTTGCCGTCGCGTCCGGGGCGTCCGTCTTTGCCTTTTTCGCCATCTTTCCCGTCTTTGCCTGGTTCGCCGTCTCGGCAACTGCGGCTGCGGGAACGTCGGCGACGGGAAGACTCGTGCCGTTCTGGACAGGTTTTACTTCGGTCATCGCACTGTCCGGGGGGCTTGCTCCGTTGACCCTGGGGGTTGCTCCGTTGACCCTGGGGGTTGCTCCGTTGACCCTGGGGGTTGCTCCGCTGACCCGAGGGGTTACTCCGCTGACCCGGATGACCTCCTGGGTTGCTTCGCTCACCCGTGGGGTTGCTTCGCTGACCGGCACAATGCGTGCGGCACTCACGTGAGTGAGAATTCTCATGGTCGGAACCGTCACAATAGCCCATGACAGGTATAGGATAAACGCACAGAATGGGTTTTACCTGATTTTGCACCATTTTGCACGACTTTTCACTACATATATGCAGTGACAATCCAATAAAAGTACCCATGTAATTACATGGGTACTTGTGTGATTCAATGAAACGTGATCACGACGATGTGGTCGTTCTTGATGTCAATACGGCGGCAAGTGTCTTCTGCGGCGGTCAAACAGGGTGGCAACACGATGTCCTTGGTCACGCGTTCACAGTCGCGAACCGTGTCACATAACGGGCGATGGGAACGGAGCCGTTTTTCGCATTTACGGCACCGACAGGGTTCCCGGACGCACTCGTCTTTATGACGACGGCGACACACGTCACAATCACAGTGTGTCATGTCGGCTATATAATTTACGTCTGAATAAAGTTCAACTACCCATGTTTAAGGCCTTTGTAACCTTACACTGTGAAGTACTGGAAAACACATAGAAGATTAGTAAGGTGGCTGCATTATAATGGAGAATATACTGCAGTACTATACCAATTATCGTAAATTACATTATGACGATAATGTAGGTATCGCTGCAGAAGAAGAGCGACGCAAACATGAACAACAAGAATTCAACCGTCAAATGGAGATGGTGAGAGATGTCCAAAAAACCGTCAAATACCAACAACTGGAGAGGGAGAAGCAGGACCTGGAGGAAGAAATAGAACTATTGGATTACATGCTATCAGACGATGACGATACATGGTCTGGCATAATCCGGCCGTTTTATTCCGCACTGAAAGCAATCCGAAACGCACAACTTGATTTATTACGCGCAGAAGGAGTGGACTTTGAACTTTTGGAAAAGAAACTGGTCAACGTTTCCATGCTGGTGTTGTGATCTTGTCGGTTCATAATACGTCTATTCTGTTGTACATGGGGCCATATCGTCGCAATGCACCACCTGTTTTGTATGGCGTCTTCTCAGAAAATGCGGTATAAATGGATGGTAGACCGACGGTTTGACAATAGTAATATTACCTGATGGGTCTGTGGTGTACCCGGGTCCATCCGTGTTCATCGTACCGTCGGGGTGCACTAAACGGAATTGTTTGTTGTATTTCATGACCGCGGTTTCTTTTCATAATAGTATAAAAAATCGCCGGTGCCAAAGGTGATGCGGTTCTTGACGCTTCGGCTCATTTTGGCGGGGCACATGGATTCCTCCGCGGCAGCTTTCGCGATGGTATCGTATTCGCACAATACCATGCCATCCGTATTTTTCTTAACAATGGCGCATCCCGTGGACGAGGTGCGGTGATGCTTCACATCGCGTTTCAGTTTGATCCCATAGAATCCTTGTCCGGATCCTCCGCTTGACCACACCGTGTCAAAGAGTGTATAGGGGCTACTCTTCAGGTATTGTTTGAGTTTCTTAGGGTCTTGGGCCTCGTCCACAGGTTTTTTCATGACGCGTTTCCAGTCCACATAGGCTTCCCAAATATCGGCAAATAGCATGGTGCCTGCAGGAGTAAAAACGCATTTTTCAAACACGGCCGTTTCTTCGTCGGACGTGACCGGTCCTTTTTGGTACACGATGGGTTTCAACACGACTCCGAAAAATCCCAACACTACTTGGTCTTTGGTTTGCTCTGTCAAGCGACCGTAAACGAATCTGCGTTTGAGATAGTCCGTAAATCCTTGTGTGATTTCTTTCTTAGCTTCCTGGCAGTGTAACCGGTACTGTCCAACGATGTCCTTGGCTGATACTTGCACATCGGGTCGGACAATACAATGGTCTTGAATGAAGGCGTCAAAACGTTCGAGCATATCTTGGTTGTCCAAGAGGAGGGGGGTCGTGGCAGGTATCATTTCGTTGAATTCGGTCTGGGTACCTTCGTCGTGAGTGGGAACTTTGGTGACGAGTTCGTGACCATTCTCCATAAAATAGTGGAGTTGTTTGATTTGTTCACTGCGTTCAGATATATTGGTATTTTTCATTATTTTGTACATGTTGTATTCGGCGAGAATGCATGCAATTGCTTCTTCGGCGTTCATACAAAATACCTCACTGTTCACACGAAAGGGGGCGAGTTTGTCATGGATGGAACGTTCAAACGTTTTGAGGTTGATGCCATCGTCTATCTCTTTTTGAAAGACCACTTGCCCGCGTGGACTGATGGTCTTATACGGTATAATACGTTCGGCAATGCATTGAGTGATGCCAATTTTCAACAACGTATGTTCTTTGACCAGCATGTCGGTGTTGTAGACGTAGATTATGGGAACTTTGCGGGACATTTCCATCAAAGCCATTTTTTCATTGGCTTGTTCTAATTGTAAACGCAATTCGTTGGTTTCTTCCAACACGATGGTTTGCAACAGTTCTTCCAATTTGATGAAATATTTATGGATTTCATGAGCTTTCTTGGTATTAGCTTTGATGCATAGCATTTTGAATGTTTCAATATTCAATAAGAAGGACTGTCTATTTTGGCCTCCACGTCCCTCTTTCGTTTTATCCTGAATATTCGGGATCAAAAAATCCACTCCTTCCTTGTAGTACTTTTCTAATAGATACTTTGCATGATATTTTTGTTGAAAACCTAACCATTGCCATATGTTGTCCAGGTCAATCACAAAGTCGTTGGTCGGATGATAATTCAAAAAACAGTACAATGATGCTACAAACAGCTGTTGTTGTTTTTCGGTGAACGTTTCTTTGACCCGGTTAATGAATCGGTTGTTATAGTCTCCTTTGAGACGAGTGATAGGATTGGTTTCTAGGAGAGCGACAAAATTCAGGGAGGTATCCATTGCTGATATGGTATCTATAGGGTGGGCCTCTTTATATCGGTTTTTATTTTTAAAGCGAAAAATGAATGTTGAAACATTCAAGTAATGACTCATTTTATTTTGGCCCCATATTGGTAAGTAGTTTCGCTCCCGAATATTCGGGAGCGAAACTACTCATTTTATTTTGGCCTCCATATTGGTGTATAATTCGCTTTATAAAATTATAAAGCAAAACGACTCGCTCTGCCGTTCGGTTACCACTTGCTCTTTTTCACAGTGATTTCCGTGCCCTTTTTCTTGCCCATGGCGGGATTGAACTCCTCGTCGTCCTTGTCGCCCAGCTCGCGTGACAAATCCCAGAATTCTTTGGCACCGAGACGGAAATCCGGGCGGTTCTGGGCCTTGTACCAAAATATTTGTTCACTGATTTTGTTGCTCTTGACGTTGTTATTGAGCACCAGGCACTCGTAGTTCTCCGTGGTCTGGTCCATCACTTGGCAAAAGGACTCAAATGTCGGGAACATGGACGCATAGTTCTCGTAGATGATTTTGCGATTTTTCAAATAGTTCTCACGTAAAATGAAGACATAATCTATATTTGTCCGCAAATTGGGTGGTATACCGAGCGGGTACTGCATGGTAATGATCAAAAGTACCTTCCAGTGACGTCCATTCATGAAGAGAAGTCGCATGAGTTTGTCGCGTGACCATGAAGCGTCGTAGAGGCAATCGTCCAGAATGACAAAGGTACGGGGGTCAATAGAGGACTTTTTGTATAGCTCAATTTCTTTGTTGACCTGTTTTAGGACGGCCCGTTGGCGACGCAGGATATTCTCTATGAGCACCGTATTGTACTCGTCATGGATGAACAGTTTAGGCACGTGAGCGGCATAGAAACCGTTGCCGGCTTCGGTTCCGGACATCACGGTCCCGATGGGAATGTCTTGGTGATGCCACAATAGATCACGTACCAAGAATGTTTTACCCGTGTCACGACGTCCAATGAGCACAATGACCGGCCCTTTGTTCTCGTCGGGCCGAAATGTGATCCAACGCATGTCAAATTTCTTCAACTGCAGTTCATTCGCCATGGCGAAGATTTGCAAAATGGGGGTACCGTGGGCGTATACAATACTCCGACATTCACCCTCGTATAATCAAGCGCAAAGCCTAGCTCGCTGAATCGTCACCATATTTGCGTACACCAAACCATCTAATTTTCATAAACGCAAGGTATAACAGGTCGGTCGGTTCATATATGTCTAAATCTATGTCCAAGGCTGGGAAGGAACATCGTGCTGCTGGCGCCGCCGGCAGTCCGAATGACCATGCTCCCACCTCCCCTTACGCCTTGTATTATGCCAAACCGACCCCCATTCAATTGAGCGATTTTGCGTCCCCCGAACCCGCTGACGTTCCTCATCATTTAGGCGATTCCATTTCCCAATTGCAACTTTATGTGCCCCTGTATACTACCTTTTTTGAGCTCAATGCCGACAATTATAACCGTATTGGACTAAACCATCGCTACCACGCGAAAACTCAGCACTCGGTGGCCGATTCCCTTCAATCGCACCAAGAGTGTCCCCAAGAAGTGTTTATCAAATTTTCCCCCCTCTTGGACCCGATCAAATACATGGTGGGTAAATACGCTACGAACGACCCCCGACTGAAAAACTTGCCTCAGTGGGGGTCCACGCGCGACGATTGCCACGAAAAAATCCTGAATCCGGCCAACGCCTCGTATGTGGATGCCTTTTTCTGTTACCTGTCCAGTGTGGTGAAAAACCACCATCATTTTGTCCATGCCATGGACTACTACGGGAGCTATCTGGGCATCCAACGCCGGTACAAAATGAACGTGGAGGAGGACCTGACCTACCTCACCAATTCCCCCTACTTCTTGGCCAATTTAGGCAAACTGATGGTTTTAGAAAACGCCCCCGACAATGCCGTGCCCTTTACCAACGCCTCGTCCCGGGCCGCGCGTACCAAACTGGAGATTTCTGACCAAGAATCCCCTTCACTCACCTTGGACAGCTTGGACGTGGTAGAGGTAGATATCGCGCCTCAGGAACCCCCCTGCACGAACCGGAGCGAACCGTCGGATTCCGCCGACCTGGATCTGGTCTATCACAAAGTGTCTTCGGAGTCCCTGGCGACGTCGGATACCGAGAGCGAGCACAGTGAGCACGAAGAAGACAGTGACACCGACACGGAAGAATATTACCAAGAAGGTCAAGACAGTACGGATGACGACCAAGACCAAGACGAGGAGACCGAGGACGACGAGACCGAGGAGGAGGACGAGGACGAGGACCAAGAAGCCATGGTCTATATTTACGACTTTCCAGTGCAACTGATTTTCCTAGAAAAGTGCGAGCATACCCTGGACCACTTGTTTGTCCAAGGCCTCTCCGACGACGAAGCCGCTTCTGCCCTTTTCCAGGTCGTGATGACTCTCTTGGTCTACCAAAAGATGTTCCGATTCACCCACAACGACCTGCATACCAACAACATCATGTATGTGAGCACCCCCGAAACCCACCTTACTTACCGGTACCAAGGGGTCTATTGGCGGGTCCCCACCTACGGACGTATCTTTAAAATCATAGATTATGGCCGCAGCATTTACAAGTACCAAAAACGCATCTTTTGCAGTGACAGCTTTGATTCCGACGGCGACGCGGCCACTCAGTACAATTGTGAACCGTTTTTCAAAGCCTCCAAACCCCGGTTGGAACCCAGTCCCAGTTTTGATCTTTGCCGTCTGGGCTGCAGTATTTACGATTTCGTATTTGACGACAATGACGTGGTCGCCAACGAGGCCATGACCAAGACCGAATTGCAACGCACCATTCAACGGTGGTGCACCGACGACCAAGGTCGCAATGTGCTGTACAAGAAACACGGTCAAGAGCGCTATCCGGGGTTCCGTCTCTACAAGATGATTGCCCGCACCGTCAAACAGCATACCCCCGAGGCGCAGTTGTCCGACCCCTGGTTCCAACGGTACCGGATAGACGAACCGCCGTCACCCAACGAGGCGGCGGTCATGGATGTGGACACGTATCCGACGTACATGTGAGTACTTCATGCTTGGTCAAATGCGCCAAGCATGAAATGAAATATATAGGATCTTTTCCCTACCAGGACATTTAGGCCGTCTTGGTATTCCGGCGTCCTCGCTTCTTCATGGTCCGTCGGGCCTGACCGCCGTACCCCAGATGAATGAGGGGATTGTACGTTTCCTTCAACGTTTTTTTGCCCCGGATGTTACTCGTGACCAGGTACCGGCGTTCACCCATTTGGTTGGCCGTATGGACATGTATAGCATGTCCCGGTTTCACACTGCGTCCATGCTTGCGTAAAAATGTGTAGGCCGACGCCCCTTGGTCTCCGTCCAGATCCCAGGTCTTTCTACTGCTGCGTTTTAATCCCTGGGGCACCCGACGTTTCGTAGACATGTTTACAATAGGGTCATACTAAAATCCCGGGGCGTCCGTGAAGATTTCCGGGGCCGCCAAGGCCGGCATCGGGACAACGCGGCTGCTCGTAACCATGCCCATGAATCCTTGGATGGTGTTGAAATAATTGCCGTACAGAAACACGGACACACATGCTACCATGAACACCAAGATGGTGTCACGGACCATGTATTTGATCGGCTTGGTCTCCCGGTCAATATACTTCATTTCTAACAATTTGACCACGAAAAAGAGCAGCGAAGCGAAAATGGGGACGAAAAAATCCATGGTCGTATACGTTTTTAGGGCATGTGTTGCGGTATGAAATGAACGCGTCGCCGTTGATCCTATACTGTCCTTTGGATTAGGTTTCAAATCTCTTCCATCCCGAGCATGGCCAGGGTCATGGGTGCTGCCGCAGTAGAGAAGGCCGCCGGCTCGGCGGGAGCGTCCAGGTCTACAATGCCTAAATCGTCCATCCCCATATGAAGCTTGTCGGTATGTATCCGTAAGCTGTCATTCAAGGGGGCGTCCTCGGCCAGCTTGGTAGTCAAGGCCTGCGATGCGACGGTTTCGCCTAAACGTTCAATGGTTCGCGCGGTGGTTTCTTGGTCGGGGACGGGGCGGGCATCCAGGGCGGCGTCCAGCTCTTGGAAAGAGGTGACGGTGAGGGAGTCTTGGGGCATGTCGGTCACTTTAGGTTCGGTGACCGGCATGTCGTCCACGATGGACGGAATCTTGGTCGTCTCGGTGGCGGCGCCGCCGGCCACTTCGCCCCCTTCACTGGAACCCGTCACCACAGGCTCGGCAATGGGTTCTATGGTGACCTCTTCTTCGGCCTCCACGCATTCGTCCATGTAGGCCCGGATGATTTCCTCGGTCGGAATGCTTTCCCGGATGGTGGTCAAAATGCATTCTTGGACAATGAGTTCCGTCTCCCGCGCATTCTTCTGCATTTGTAACGGACTGATTTGATGCTCAAACAAATACACATTGGTGTAGATTTTCCGGGCCACGTGGATGTAGACCTTGTGGATGAAATGGTCCAGTTTAGGAATCGTAATGTCAATCTTCTTCTGACGGTTCCCGACGCGGATGCAGGTGAGCACCTTGAGTTGAATAATGTGCACGCAGGTGATGAGGTCCTCCAGGTAATTGCATCCACTGCGTTCAATGATCCGTTTCCGCTCTTCCTCCACAATCACAGAGTTCCATTTAGGAATGCGGGTCAGGAAATTCTGAAAGGTCATCAGGTATTTTTCCGTTTCCCCCGATTCCAGACATATTTTCCACGACTCGTTGAAGATGGAGCGGATCCCTTCTACGACCAAGGGGCAAAAAATGCTGACCAAGCGACTGCACCATTCGTTGCGCGATTCTTGGAGATTAGACAAGACAAAATCGTCCATAACCCCAATAGATGCTATAGGAGCATATTCTCCAGGTCCGATTTTGAACTCACAAATGTGAAATACAGGAGATAAAACATCAGCATCTTTTCGCATCTAAAATCGGGTTTGATGCGATGAAACGCCATAGCGATATGGTGATGAAGCGGCATGTGTTCTTGCGCGGCGTTCGCCTCACTCGCCGCCAACCAGTCATTGGCCGACCATCCGTCTTCGCACCATTGCACGGCAGAATGAACCAGAGTGGCCCCGTAAGCATGGGGCAGTTCTCGTGTAATGGACTGGGTCACGTCTTGGTAAGCGGCGACTACATCGGGAGGAACCACCGGTTCCCCGTCATTGCCGGTAGCAACATAGATTTCACAGAACCGGGACAAAATCGGGTTCAAGAGACGTTCCTTGTTTTCCACCAAGATGAAGAACCGGGTATTATGACTAAAGAGTTCTATGCACCGCCGCAAGGCGGACTGGGCATCAATCGTGAGACTGTCGGCATTGAGCAGCACAATGGACTTGAAATTCGCTCCGTGATTGGATTGTATATGGGCTTTTGCGAAGAATTTGAGCTCTTCCCGGATGAATTTGATGCCCTTGCCGTGACAACATTCCACGGTCATGACGTGGGACTTCATCTTGACGCGGTCACCTTGGTAGATGTGATGCAGGAACTCGTTCAACAGGCCGCGTTTTCCCGAGAGGGATTCCCCGTGGAAAATAATGTTGGGAATCTTCTTGGTCGTCAAAAAATACTGGAGTTTGGCGCGAATGTCGGTATGGTTGTTTTCCCGCGACATTTGGCGGTTCCTATACAGGGTACAACCCGGAAATGTTCTATATGTGTATTTTATAGTACTATCCATGGTCCAATTCTTGGAATATGTCTTGTTTCCGACCGCGGTGATCCTGGTCCTGGACGCGGTGTATTTGTCCGTGACCCGGACGATGTACGAGGACCAGGTGCGTCGGGTGCAAAAGTCGGCGATGGTGTTGAGACTGGGTTCCGTGGTGGCTTGCTACGCCTTGGTCATTTTCGGGTTGGTCTGGTTCATCCTGTTGCCGGGTCGTCCCGTTTTGGACGCCTTCCTCTTGGGGTTAGTCGTATACGGCGTGTATGAAACCACCACCTACTCTATTCTAACTCAATGGGATTTCCGTTCGGTCGCGATTGACACGGTGTGGGGCGCGGTTCTGATGGCCACCACGACGTGGATCACCTACCGGGTCTGGGGTATGCCCAAGCGTTAGGCCAGCTTGTTTACCTTGACCATCTGTTTGGTCAAGATATACCGTTCGTGGTAGAGGGTGCGTCGTCGTAGGTTGCAGGTGAGGCAGGCTATTTGCACGTTGCCGCGCACATGACCGAGGTCGTTATTTATGCGTTCCAGGGTCCATTGTCGGGGGTCGCGTACTTCTTTGTAGAGCACCGAGGTGGGGGCGCGGCAATAGAAACACGCCAGCTGGCAGTCACATAGCAAAGCGAGCACATCGTCTAAATCCACGAATCCTTGGGGGGTCCAGCGGGTCTTCAACACGTCTTGGTATTTGTAACCGGCAATTTTTTGTTGGAGGTGGGACCGTAAGACGGGGATCCACGCCGCCGAACTGTCCGGGACGTCGCGCAGTTCTTGGACACATTTTAGTTGTACTTCGGGGTTGGTGAGGTCCAGTCCGGGGTCGGCGACCCCCCGTGACCAAGCCCGAGTATCTATGACCACGCGGTCCCGATGGGCAGGTTTGGGGTCTTTTCTCTCTTGGTGACCCTGACGGGGGTCCTTGGATCTTGGTGCAGTGGTTGGCTCATTCACCCGGACTACTTTGACGTTATCGTTCATCCCACCGAAGCCGTGCTACCTTTCTGTAACCCATATAGAAGAAATATCCGTATAGAAAGTATACAGTCATGCAGACGACCCCTGAAGATAATACGACACCCACTCCCGAGGCGGAATCTTTGGCCCAGGAACCGGTCCCGACGGAAGACGTCAGCGGCAATATGACCGCCCCTGAGGGGGAGGTTCAGGCTCCGTCCATGGATACCAGCGGCAATGAAGAAGGCGGCTTGACCGTTTCCTTCGTAGAATCCGGCGATGTGAGTGGCAACGACCTCAGTGGGAACGACATATTGACTACGATGCCCGACATGTCCGGTACCCTTTTATCGGCGGAAGATCCGGCGCCCATTCCGGTACCTACGATTCCTGATAGCTGTTTGGCGGCTTGGGACAGTTTTACCAATTATATCATGAGCCATGTTGTGAACACCATGTATGCTTTCCGGGTAGAGAAGCCTTGCATGAATTTAGCGTATAATCTGTATAACTATGTGGCGACGAACGACGCCATCAAGCAAATCTTGGTCATGAACCATGACATGGGGTACACGTCGGATTTGTTCCTAAATGTGCGTCCGGGGGTCCATGTGACCCATTACAGTTGCGAACCGGTGCCTTACCGGAATGTGGTGGCCGATTATTTGTCGGGTCTTTATCCAGGGCAGTACAACCATGTCAATGATATGTTGGATGGTCAATATGGTCTGTTCCAGTTCAGCGAGCTCTTTGATTTCATGTTGATTCACGGAGAGGCCGCGACTGAACCCATGGTGTATTCCTTTTTGTCCCGCGCCATGAACTATGGTCATCCGGCAACCATTGTGTTTTTGACCTATACCCGATCTTTTACGATGCCTCCCCCGGGACCGATCTTGGACATTTCCGGCACGGAGGTCGCGGGCACCGATGTGTCCGATGCCGTCATTTCCGGGGCCAGCCCGGTCACGAATCCGGCGTTGTTGGCTTGGCAAACCGCCATCAACAACGGTCTCATACAAGAACTGGGTCGTGACGAGACCAGCACGACCGGTACCTATTTTGTTTGGGGCATCATGGTATCTGTCACTGTGACCGAAACCCCAGAGCCTTTGCAATCGGTTCTTCCGGCGATTATGGATGTTTCAGGTGCGGGTGAGGGTGAGGTGGAGAACATTGATATATCTTTGCCTAAAGCCTCGGAGGAGGCCCCGGTCCCCGAGGAAACCCCGGCCCCGACCACGGAAGAGACCCCCGCCCCGACCACGGAAGAGACCCCCGCCCCAGTCCCCGAGGAAACCCCCGCCCCGGAAAACGCCTAAATGCCCACTCCCCACCCCCCACCCCCTATCCCCAATGAATGTATAGGAACCACTTCCGAAGCATGACTTAGAGATATTTTTCTATATGATTCTAACAAGCGCAAAATTGAATCATATAGATGTTTCCATTCAAGACCCCTACGAATCAGTTTCTACAGGTAGAAAACGCCATACGTGAGTCCAAGACCAAGCAAAAGAAGGAAAACGACGACAAGTTGGTGATGCGTTCGTCACCCAAGTTATACGCTACGTCGTCTACCGCCGAATTTTCGCTCAATGCGATTGACAAGTTGCTGGAGACGGAAAAAAACCACAACAAGACCGAATCCTGGAACAAATTAGACAAGTCGGTCAAGATCCAGAAACTGCATACCTTTGCCGAAAAATACGGCAAGGACCACGGATTGCCCATGAAGGATGTCAAGGCGCTCAAACAATTCTTTGTGGATTGCGTGGATAAGAACCGGTTGTCCAAGACCAAGGATCTCATTTACGACAAGGAGGCCAACGAAATTGTGGGGATTCCGTCCCTGCATTTCCAGACGGCTACGCATCATTTTACCCTAAAGAACATTGATCCTAAACGGGTCTCTACATTGAAAGCACTCAACCCCAAGGCGTTTTCTAAGATCAAAGAGGCACGCAGTGGGTACGAAGAAGGATCAGACCCGGCGACGACCGAGCGCACTGAACAAAAAATTGAATCGGTGTGTCCAGAAGAACAGGAAACTGCATAAAAGTATTCTGTGATAACAGTATAATGTCGTCTTCTCAGCAGATATTGAGCTTATACAAGTCGCGGGTCACCATCATTGAATTGTTGCGGACCTTGCAGTACAATGTCCAGGATTACGAATCCTTCAGTATCAATGAAGTGGACGCGATGAGTAAACACGCCCAGTTGGACATGTTGATTGAGCACGCGTCGGAAAAGAAAAAGGTCTACATCAAATACGTTTCGTGTGTGCGGCAAGGAAATTTAGACAATATTGTGGACGACCTCTTTATTTCCGAGACGGTTTTAGATAAACGCACGGATACCCTCATTCTTATTTCCGACGACGAACCCAACGATATGATTCGGTCCAAGGTGGAGTATTTGTTCAACCATGACGGCATCTTTGTGGTCATTCATAACATCAAACGTCTCCAGTTCAATTTGCTCAAACACAAGGACGTGCCGCCGGTCCGGGTCCTCACGGAAGAAGAGCAGACGGAACTCATGAAAAAATACCGCATTGATGCCAGTCAATTGCCCAGTATCTCGCGATTTGACCCCGTGTCCTTGGCGATTTGTTTGCGTCCGGGACAAGTGTGTGTTTTCAAACGCAACAGCGTGGTCGCACTGGAGACGGACTTTTACCGCATTTGTGAATAACTTGTCTAGCTAATATAGTAAGAAACCATGGACGGATATTTGCTATCGTACAACCCCAATGATTTTTTTTGGGTGTCGGTGCAGAATCAATTTGATTTTACCCAATGCCCCCGTATGTTGGATTCAGCATCTTTGCGAAATAAGGGCAGTGGTGTCGGGGTCACTCCGACCCCTGGTTCACAATGTCCCGTGGTGACGTGTCCCGCGGCGCCCTCGGCGGCACCCCCGACGAAGGTGCCCAATGAACCCACTGCGACACCCACGCCGAACCCGACTTACCTCTTCAATCAACTGTATATGAATGCACATACGCCGACACAGGCCGCGACTAGTGGAGATATTACCGGAGATTTTGCCAAGCAGTTGTGTAAAAACCATGCTGAGAGCCAAAGACTCTTGGCCTTGCAAGACAACCTTTCTACCACGCAAGCCCGGTTTAGTGATACCCACTACGATATGGGTAACCAGATTCAAGGTATCGTGAATATGGCGGTCGGTATCGTGATTGCATGCATCGTGGGTGGTGTGGCCGCCCGGGAATAAATCTCCAGATTGTATAGTATTTTCGCCCCTCCGTGATGTTGAAATTAAACACCGATACGGTGAACACGTCCCTGTTCACGGACGTATCTTCCGTGTATACCACACTACAAAGTTACGATACGGCCTACATGAACTATATGATGTGTTTGGAGTCCAATCCGAAATACTCTCTGAATGCAGCAGGCAATCCGCATTATCAGCGCGACCCCTCTCGTAATTACCTGTATAATGCGGACAGTTGCACGCCGCCGGATCCGACCCAGCTTATTGCTCAAATACAACATTTGCAACGGGAGATCCAGACCGTCTCCAGCACGGTCACCGCATCTCCAGGGACCACACCGAACCCCGACGTGGCCCAGACGTACAACACGGTCTTGCAACTGCGCAAAGAATTGGACCGCAAACTGAGCGAACTGTACCAGATGAAGAACAGTGTGCCCGAGAACAAATACCAAGACGTGGATTCGGCGATTTACGCAACGTTGCTGTGGGCAACTTTAGCGACCTGCCTCATTTATTACATTACTACGCTCTAAGTACGACCCACATTATCATATACATCTAATGTATATGATAGTCACATGTCCGGTATTTCGTCTCAAGTGAAAGCCAACATTATATCGCCGGCACAACAATACAATGACACGCATAAATATCAGTCCTTTGAACTGGACATCACATCGGCCCCCAATATTTTAGGAAATTACCGCAAGAATGAGATTGGGTTCATTGTTCCTATCCACGGTCAGCCCCCGATAGACATGGCCCTCTTTGACCATAATTTGTACGATTTCCCTACCGCCCAACTGGCCGTGGAAACCTACTATGCGCAACAGTTGCAGCGGCAGCATCAGTATTTCCAGGCGAACAAACTCAAATACTTGGCGTTGCCGGGCCTGGGATTCCAAGTCTACACGGTGCCGATGATGTCCACCACGTGGGACGGGAATTATTTCGCCAAGGCGCTTAAATCCGGATTCACCCCGGTCACCCTCGGCAACAGTGACCAGTTTGCCTCGCTCACCACGGCCCTTTCTGGGTACAACACCGCGGGTCTGAATACCCAGTTTTTCGTGGAATGGTTCGGGTATTTTTATCCTCCTCAGACCGGGCGTTACGGGTTCACGACTCAAACGGGACAAACCGCCTATTTATGGGTAGGCGACGTGGCCCTCACCAACTATACCTTGGACAATGCTGTCCAAACAGGGAATGTATTGGATCAAATCACGATGGTTCAGGGCACGTATTACCCTATCCGTATTCAGTACGGGTCCGCGGTCGGTAAAGAGACGACCAATGCTCTCGGACTCACCATCACCTTCAACGGGGTGGCATTGACAGGAGAGGCGAGTCACGGTCAAGGGATCTTGTTTGCGTTGGCGGAGAACACGTCGCGGCGGGCGCCGTATGAGCCCATCCAAATCCATTATGCTCTCACACAAACGAGCCAAGATGCCGCCGCCACCAACTTGTACAATTTGTATGTGAGTCCGTTTAACATCTTGAACAATTACATCTACAATCAACGGGTACGGGGCGCCAAGTCCAATAGCAATCTGCTTTACAGTTCCGTCGTTCTCTTGTCGTGCCGAACCAATGACCCGGCGTCTCTCGTGATTCAGCCGAACGGCGACGTGGTTCTCCAAAACGCCACCTCATCAGCCACTCTGGTCAATGTAGGAACGGTGTCTGCCGATACCTACCTGGAACTGCGGGCCGGCAACCTGTATGCGGTCAATCCTCCCTCCACGAGTAGCCACTGGGACCTCTTGAGCGACCCCAAGTTTAGTCAGGCGAGCAAGACGGTGATGCAGGACAATTATGCTGCCGCCAGTGTCAATACCACATGGTCCAACCGGTACATTGCTGCCTATAACCAGGGTAATGTGGGTTCACGGCTGCCGGTGGGAGCATCCTTGGACGTAAGCAACGCGCTCTACAGTTCGGACGGCATGTCGGTCCTGTATATTCAAGGCAATGAACTCGTCTTTTTGACCTCCCGGGAACCCGAACGCACACGCCAATATACGAGTGCGACGGATGCTCCCCGTACGTTTTATTTATTGAGTGCCAACGGTGATTTGAAACTGGGAAGCACCATGTTGGTGGATACCAGTGCGGCCACCTTGCAATATGTGCCGATGGGCGGCAATGTGCTCCAGTACGGAACGGATTTCGTCGCCTATTCGGGGCAATATTCGTTCCCTCCTAATCTGACAGTGGCCGACAACAGTCCGAATATGTACGTGAAATACGACAACATGGACCAGACTGAATGCCAAACCACCTGCGTGCAGCATCCGAAATGCAGTCATTACTATAGTTATCAAACGAGCGACGGGGTCGCACATTGTGTGGTGGACACGAACAATGACGCACCAAGGTACCTTCCTAATAACCCGGCCATGGGAATTCAAGCTGCACAAGGTAATAAAGGAGGTTCTACGCTGCACAAACGTCGCAAACAGATCAATTCCACGTGTAAAATCAACGTATATGAGGCCAACTACCAAACCATGGACACCGAAGATGAGTACCTTTCGTACGGTTCCTATACCATCAATTACAACCCCTATGATCCGGTCCCCGACCAAGAAGGACCCTGTGGAATTCCGAGCATTGCCAACAGCATTCATATGTTCCAGTATGGTTCGCCCACGGCCCCCCCTGCAGCGACTAAAGCGGCCAAAGAGGGCTTTGTTCCTGGCTACAACCCGACCCCTTGCCAATCGTTGAGCGGACCCCAGTGTGTCCAAGACATTCAGAATAACATTGCGGCGGTCAATGCGGCGTACCAAGCCAACCAAGCGACCAACACCGAGGTGAACGAAAAATACAACCAGTTGACCGACGTCATTTACAACCAGTTTGCGCCTAAATACAACAAAATCAACGGCAACCCCCAGTATGATGCGATTGACCTCGATGGTCGTCTCTCGGGAACGGATCAGGTGAGCCGTACGTCGCTCCTAAACGGGATGATTGAGGATGTTAAAGACACGATGATGCGCCAGAACACGTACTACATTTTGACCAATATTTGTGCGGCTTCGCTCTTGGTCGCGTTTTTTGCCTTGGTGCCGGAATAAGGTCTGTACCCAAAAAATATGTCCAGTGTCTATAGGATCGGTACCGTCTTATCACCCATTTACATTGAATATGTCCTCTGCTACCGTGACAACTGCCCCGATCATTACCTTGGTTGCTACGCCTTCGGCGACTCCTGCCACCACGGCCCCGGCCCCGAAGACGACCGCGTCCCCTGCTACGACCATAACAGCGTCGGCGGCCCCGGCCCCGAAGACGACCGCATCCGTCACCTCCATGCCAACCTATGTCCCTCTACACGGTCCTATCACACCCAATCCTGTGGCGATGGACCCATCCACACTCATGAATGTTCTGAGCAATTATTTAGTGAACTCCCCGCTCATTCATAACAACATCGGGGACTACAACCATGTGGACGACCAAATAGACAATATTAATCAGCAACTGAGTAGCATCAATAATGCACTGGATAATCAGACGACGGGCAGCATTCTGTCTCACCAAGACAGCGTGGCGACCATTGTCAATACCGAGATGAATCGCCTCAACAGCAAGCAGCAGAGTATTGATTCCGCCATGGCCACGCAAAAACGCATGTTGCAGATGAACGATTCGTATTTGAAGCGGCAGCAGGTGTACATGCGCATCATGATTGCCATCGTCATCGCCTTGGTCATCTTGATTGTCTGCAAGGTGCTGTCCGGGTATTTCGGCGACGACAGCGGCATCAACGTCTTGTTATCCATAGTATCTATTTTAGTCATTGTGTTTGTCGTCATTTATTGCGGATGGGCCCTGGTCATGATGTGGCGGCGCGACCCCATTTACTACGACCAACTTCACTATATCCCCGACAACCAGCCAGCCACCTTGACCGGCAACACCGGCCTTACCGTGGGTCAAATCGTTTCCGCAGGCGCCGTCGGCGCCGCCGCCAGCACCTATTACTGCATCGGTTCCGCTTGCTGTTCCCCCAACCAAGGCACGGTATGGGATCCTTCCATGAATGCCTGTATCAAGGAGGGTTTCGCACAAGGTCCCGGGAGCATTCCCACTTACGACGCGGACACTCGGGTCTATGCGCACTACGCCTAGACACGTACCGGAAAACCTCTGAATATAGTAGAGTTGGTATTCACGATGGAAGACACATGGACGTTTCAATGGATGGGAACAGGGGTCACGACCAAGATCGGCGACGCGCGTCTCATCAAGCAAAACACCACGGTCACCCTGATCCCGGCGCATATGAACGATACTTACCATATGCCTGCCTGGGAAATTACCGTGACAGCGGCCCCCTATACCGCATTCACCACCACGACCAGTGTGAACGCAGTGGCCCAAGGCATTTATGTACCCGACCAAAATTATTTTTTCCCGGTCAATCTTCAGACGGCCCACGGGGTCATTACCAAACAGTTTTATCTGTTTCTGACCACCCAAGGTAAATTCATGGGTCTATTCATTTCGGAAGAAGGCATTGCGCAGATGCCTCTCCATGAACGCAAGCTGTTGTCACTCTATTGGGACAATACCCAGGTGCCCCCCAATACGAGTTTTAAGTATGTCGTCAACGGGGAAACTGCCCAAAGCAGTTGGTATGTGATCACCTCCCTGGCCGACGCCATCATTGCGTTGCCGGACAATCAATTGCAATATACGTCCTCTCATAACACCCCGGGGCCACCCAAAAACAGTACCGAGCCCAACGAAGTGTTGCTACAGCGTTTGGTGAATGAGAACCGACAAATTGACGACTATATTGCCCTATTGACGTCCCAGCAATTGACCGACGTGAAAAAAATCCAATACCAAGCGAACCAAACCGACCAGTTGTCACTGGCCTTTACGATACTGTTTTACGGTTACTTTGTCCTATTATTCATCGTGGGATATATGATCTTCATCACGAACACGTCTTGGTCCATCGTGTTCAAGATAGTCATGGCGGCCATCCTCATCTCCTACCCCTTTTTCATCGTCGCCTTGGAGTATTACCTGGTGAAATACGGTTCCATGGTGTATAATTATGCCATCAATCAGCCGATCGGAAACGAACCGGTATCGCGTAATGTCAAAGCCGCCACCACGGTGCAACGACCTTATGATGGTATGGTGCCTTTGGCGCCCATCTCGTAAAAAAAAAAGAGGGGTAGAGAGGCGGAGAATGTTTACATGAGAGGGAAGATGGGTGCATTGGTCTGTCGGGTCAAACAAATAGGCGAGGGGAACGACGAAGGAAGAGGAGAAGACGAAACTACTGGACCACCTACCCGGGCAATGTAGCGCATGAGAGCCAGATTGGGGATCATATACCTGACCTGGATGATTTCCCCCGTGATAGGGCTTTGGTCATTGGTCGTTAACCACGCCTCAATCGCTTCGCGCTCATAACTGTAACCGTCCGCTATGACGACGGGATGGACCATTATTTTTCCCGTGAGGGGACAAATAATGTGACGATAGGCTCGGATACGTTCCACAGTGTTCATGTCAAAGATGAGTATAGGATCTACCTGTTTCCCGGGATTTCCGCAATTCAATTTTACGAAGCCCGGATTTTCGGTCCTTACCTCTAAAGTTCCTCCAGATTGACCATTTCGGTACCTTCCATAATAGAATTCGTATGGATGCTACCGTCGTCGCTGTACCCGCCACTATGAACGCTGTTTTGGTTCTTGAAACGCACCCCGCGCCAGACCCCGCAATCCAGTTTGCCAAACCGTTTGGTAATTGCGTCGGCCAGTTCGCGAATGTTTGGCACCTTGCCGTTGTAATTGATGCTGTGCCAGTCTTTGAACCGCGCCGCCACCATTTGCTTTTGAACGCACGATGTCTCACAATGTTCCATGGTCTCCGTCATGAATTCGCCCATGATGTCCTGGCGGTCCAGGTACGAATTACTGGAGGTCATGACCCGGGCGCAGTCGTGGACGTTGCCATTCTTGGTAAAGGCGTGTTCCACCAACATGGCGGCAAATACGGTCTTCCAGACGTCAAATTTTTCTTTGATTTTCTTGTCTAGCTTGTACTGATGCGGTTTCTCGGGATCCGTCGTGACCGGATTCTCCGTAAAGAGCGATTCAAAGTCCACAACCCGAATACGACGCCGCGTGCCGTGGTCTTGGCTGCAGATTTCCATAAAGTAGTTGGAGCAGACGACGAGTTTGAACTGTGGGACAAAGGTCACCATCTGCGGCATGTACGGTGCCCGGGCCTGAATGGGGTCGCCTCCCGTCACTTGTTTCATGATACCCTCGTTGATGCGATCCCCCTTGGACGGCTCTTGCATCACGGCAAGTCGGGTGCCCTTGAGCATCACCAATTCCGGCGCCAGACCCCCAATCTTGGTCCTTTGCTGCGTCAAGAGGGTGAGGGGTACGTCACCCTTGTAGTCGCCTAAAACCTGTTCCATGAGAGTAATAAGCACCGATTTGCCGTTTTGCCCCACCCCGATGAACATGTTAAAGGTCTGATTCAGGTTGTTGCCGATGAGAGTAGAGGCCAGGAAATCCCACATGTACGCGTGCAATTCCTTGTCGGGAAACAGCTTGTGCATGAAATCCGATACTTCGCTGATGATGACCTGGTCTCTCACCGGGTCCAACGGAACATACGGAATGTTGGTGCATTTAGACAAGTAGTCCTCCGGTTTCCCCGACCGAAACTCCTTGGTCGTAAAGTCCACCACGCCGTTACTGAAACAGAGCAAATAGGGGTTGTTGTCCAGTTTCTGAAGGAAGATGGGATTGAAGAAGAGCTCCTTGGCCTCCACCATGATGTTTTTCTTGTCGTTGGTCTTTGCCAGGCGCTGGATGATGTCTCTCAGGGTATCCATGCGAATCTGCAAGGATTTGACTTTAGGTGCATTGTCCTCGGATTCTTGGCTTTTGAGCTGGTTCAACTGCCGCATCAATTTCTGCATTTTACTCGTATAGATTCCGCGCAACTCTTCCGAAATGGCTTTACGTAATGTGGTCCCGGAGTCAATTTCTTCCCAGCGCGTTCCGTTGAACTTGTACCAAATATTGGCTTTGACGCTGACACACACGTAAAAGTCGCGAAACAGTTGGTAGAGCACCGTGGCAATGTCGTAATCGCCGCTGCCTTTACCCCCTCCACGCCGGTCGCTGCTGTTGGCAAAGACGGCGCAATTTTCCAGGGTTTGATCAATGAAATACTCCAGACTCTGCTCCTTCACTGCCCGGTAACTGTCGGGATTTTCCTGCTGAACCCAGTACATGATGGAGCGCTTGGTGAGCCCCGCCTCTTCCTTGTTGTGGAAGCCGGACCAGCGCTCCCACAAGTCACCACGAATGTTGCTGAACGAAAACGTGTCGGACTGGGCACTGAATGCTACCCAGACCAAGAAGAGCGAAGGATGAATGTTGCGTAGGGCCCAGCCGACCCGAATCCATTTGGGAAAGGACCCGGGTCCGTAATAGGATTTAGGCAATGCCATCGTGTATTCGTAGGCCTCACGCAACTCAAATTGGGTGGGGGACAACGACTCCAGGAAATATTCCACGGCTTGGTCCAGTTCTTCTTGGTTACGAATCTTGAGGACGTCACTGGACGCGGTGGGTCCGTTTTCCAAGGAACGCACCATCCGTCCTAGAGTGGCCAGTTCGGCCGATGCTTCCGCCGACGCCGCCCCACCTCCTGCACTTCCGCGCGGCCCGGTCTTGCCCTTCTTGGCTTGGTACTCTTGAATGAAGGTATTGGACATGAACAATACGGGATGATTGCGGTATCTTGCCGACAATTGCTGAAATTTGACGGGATCCGACAGGTATTCCGCCGGGCGTATTTCGGGCATGTTGGTCTCACCGTTGACCAGGTCTATGAAAGTGTCAAATACGTAGACTAGTTCGTACGGTTCATGTCCAGGTTTGCGCGATCCGACGAGTTGCCAGTTGGTATGACCCTTGCTGATACTGGCGTCAAAGACGTCTTCCCAACCGTTTTTGAGGGGAAGGTCGGACCAAACGTCGGCAATTTTGGCGAGGAGTCGTTCGCGCAGGATGGTCTGTACCGTAGGGTCGGACTGGAGGCCAATGATCATGTGGATCCCATCCTTGGTCACCGAATTTGTTCCATCACCTTGGATACGGTTGACCTGGGCCTTTTCAAACACAAAGAACGGTATATGAGCACTGTCGTCAGGTTGGTACATGGTTTTGAGTTCGTCTAAAATGAGGCAAATGAGATCAATGACGTGTTCTTTTGTATGTTGACGTTGTGTGATGGAAATATCGTAACGAAAATCCAGATCAATGAGAATTGGACCACCGGATTCCAACTGCTTCTCGGTCAGGAACTCGTGTTTTTTGGTGAGGAAAATTTCGTGATAGTAGAGACTGAGGAACTCGGAGTACGCTTCCACGGGAATATGGTACGTTCCTCCGGTGATCCCCATGGTTTTGTCCGCTATGCGCGTGTTGGTTTTCTCTTTCGGTTCATGGTCGTTGTCGTTTTTATAATAGAAGGATTGAAGGTATTGGGTAAATTTACGGCTGTTGCTGTTAGGCGCGGGTTTTAATATCTCATTTCTCGGGTGAGGATTGCCGGCGGCATCCGCCATGTTATTGTACATTATAGGGATATTTTTAGGTTGATCTCATAGGATCTCGCAAATCAATTTTGTCCTCTCTACTTGGGTACGCGAACAAAATTGATTTGTATGAACATAAAAACAAGTGATGAATATATACTATTCATCATGAAGTTTTGCAAAACGTGTGACAACATGTACTATATCACGTTGGACCCGCAGGATTCCAACAAATTGACGTACTATTGTCGCAATTGCGGGGACGTGGACAATGAGGAAACCACACAGGAGATTCATTGTGTATTGAATACCACGATGAAACGCGATGACCAGAAGTTTCACCATATTGTGAACAAGTACATCAAATTGGATCCCACGTTGCCACGTATTTATACCATCCCTTGTCCCAACGAATCGTGTTCCAGCAATGCGACGGACGAAAAATCGGCGTCGGCTCGCGAGATACTGTACTTGCGTTACGATGAACAGAACCTCAAATACCTGTATATGTGTGCTGTGTGCAATTATACCTGGCATTCGTAGAACCCGGTTATGGACGATGATGTTCTTGAGAGTCGTCCATGGAATTCGGCGGTAGCTATTTTATGGACGACGATGTTCTTGAGAGTCGTCCATAAAATTAAGCGGTAGCAATTTTTCGGCAAGTTTAGTTGCCGAAAAATTGATTTAGAAACATGCCCTTTTTTTACTGTTAGTAATACAAAGAGCTCTCAGCCATCATGTCCAAGATGATAGACGACGATGACCCCAAGTTGACGGAGATGGACGACGAGGAGGAGGAAGAAGACGAGGAAGAAGAGGACGAATTGCCAAGAACGACGCATCGGGGAAACAAAGCGACCCGACGGGTCATGTTGAGTGGCGCCGAAGACGATGAAGGCGCCGGGTCAGAAGACGAAGACGAAGATGACGACGAAGGGGGAGAATCGGACGAAGATAACGATGGTGAAGGTGAAGATGAACCTCGTTATTCCGAATTAGCCACCTCGGCGGCTCAGGCGTCTGCCACCGGAATGAATTTTGCATTTGACGAATTGGCTGACGACGATGAGGTCGCCGACGATGAAGAAGACGAACGTTACCTGCAGAAATTTGACGAAAACATGAAGAAAAACGTCATACAAGATTATCACCCAGTGATGATTGTGCAAAACAGCGACGAGATTGAGGTGCTTTCCAAGGTGATTCGTGACCAGGACGGCCGGATCATTGACCCCTTGCATCAGTCGTTGCCCTTTATCACCAAATACGAACGTACCCGTATTTTAGGAGAGCGCGCGCGACAAATCAATGCTGGTTCGCCCCCCTTCGTGGCCGTGGAACCCGGCATCATTGACGGGTATTTGATCGCCCTGCAAGAGTTCAAGGAGAAAAAAATCCCCTTTATTCTGAAGCGCCCCATTTCTGGCAACCATGTGGAGTACTGGAAGCTGTCGGATCTGGAAATTTTGTAACACCGGACCAGGACCCCCGGCCCCGGCTTCGCCTTGGCCAATGACACGTATAAGATCCTATACATGTCATTGTTAGCATTTTTATTTTATATGGCCGCGGTGTCGGGTGACAAATCGGCATAGAAAATTGATTTTATCGTATATGTAATTAGCGTTCCCGTTATATACGCTACCATGTCTCAATCCACCAAGCCGACTGTCAAACGCGTGCGTAAACCGGCGGCGGGGTCCAAGAAGGCGATGGCAGCTGCTGCCGCTGCTGCCGCTGCTACCGAAACGGTGGTAGAAGGTACAGAGCCCATGAAAGTAAGCGAGGAGATTCCTTCCGACATAAAGAAAGTATTGGACACGGTCACGGAGAATCTGACAGACGACGAAGTTTTGGCGCATTTGGGAAATTACATTGAGGAGCCGTTTACGGTGCTGGAGTCGTATTTCCACGGCCAGCATTTGGAGCGTCTGGTGCGTCATCAAATTGAGTCCTACAACCACTTCATCAATTACCAGATGCAAAAGACGATTCAGATGTTCAACCCGGTCATGATTCGCTCCGAGAACGATTATGTGGAAAAATACGACAAGTACCTGCTGGAAATTTCCATTTCGTTTCAGAACTTCAAATTGTTTTCGCCGCAGATTTACGAGAACAACGGGGCGACCAAGGTCATGTTTCCCCAGGAGGCCAAGTTGCGCAATTTCACCTACGCGTCCACGATGACGGTGGACGTCAAGATTGACTACATCATCCGCAACACCGAGTGCATGGACAATCCACGCATCGTGACCAAGGTGTTGCCGAAAATCAACATCGGCAAGATGCCCATCATGTTGAAGTCGTCCATCTGCGTCTTGACCCAAAACAAGGCCATTGACCCCGTCTACATGGGCGAGTGCCCCATGGACTGCGGCGGCTACTTCATCATCAAAGGGTCGGAGAAGACAGTGCTCGGGCAGGAACGGGCCGCGGAAAACCGCGTCTACTGCTTTGACGGCAAGAACACCACGAAATGGAGCTGGTACGCCGAAATCAAATCCATCCCCGACTTCAAATGCATCTCACCGAAACAGATTGAGATGATGATTGCCAGCAAAAACAACGGCTTTGGACACGGCATTTTCATGAATATTCCGCGTATCAAACAGCCCATTGAACTGTTTGTGGTGTTCCGCGCCCTGGGTATCACAACCGACCGCGCCATTTGCGAGTATGTGACGCTCGGACTCCCGCCCGCTTCCAGCGAGCAGCGCAAGATTCTGGAGTTTCTCCAGGCGTCGGTCATTGACGCCAACAAGTACATGACCCAAGAGGATGCCCTCCGTCACATTGCGGCGTCGGTGGCCTATACCCCCATGAACATGGACAAGGAAAAGGGCGCCAAGAAGAAGCTGGATTTCACCAATGACGTCCTTCACAACGACATGTTTCCCCACTGCAAGACCCCCGTCCAGAAATTGTATATGATCGGATACATGTGTCAGAAACTGATTCAGACTTGCCTGGGATGGCGCGCTCCCGACGACCGCGATTCGTACGTGAACAAGCGCATTGAATTGACCGGGACCCTGCTCAACAACCTGTTTCGCAACTACTTTAACAAATTGGTCAAGGAGATGCAGAAACAGGTGGTCCGCGAAATCAATAACGGGTCCTGGCGGTCCACGGACAATTTTGAAAACATCATCAACATGACCAACATCTATAAGATCATGAAATCCACCACGATTGAAAACGGCATCAACCGTGCCCTCGCCACGGGCGATTTCAGCATCAAGCAGTCCAACAGCAGCAAAGTGGGGGTGGCGCAGGTGCTCAACCGCCTGACCTATTTGGCCAGTTTGAGCCATTCGCGTCGCATCAATACACCCTTGGAGAAGAGCGGCGAACTTATTGCGCCCCGTAAGTTGCACAATACGACGTGGGGATTCTTGTGTTGCTTGACGGGCGACACCGAGGTACTCCTGTCCAATCGCATCGGTATGAAAAAAATCAAAGATATATGCGACGGCGATTGGGTCAATACAGTGAACCGAACCACTTTATGCGACGAACCATCGTTCATGTATAACTTCTTCAGCAAAATGCCGGATAAACTCTATAAGATCACTACCATCAGTGGTCGCACTGTCAAGGCTACTGATGACCATCCATTCTTGGTCAACCAGGGCAATCAAAACTATACGATGGTCAAATTGAGTGATTTACAACCCGGAGACAAACTTGTGATTCGTCACATGGTGAACATGATTGCTGATGAAAATACCACACAAGTGGTCATATATGAAAAAGACGTATCGGAGCAATATCGTATGGAGCTGTTGGAATTAAACTTCTTGAATCATCCAATCCCATTGTATAAGCTTAAGATCATTGCTAGGTTGATTGGTGCGTTGAATACTGATGGCAATATCGGTATGTCCAAAGATGTTCACGGTGATATGAAATATTATCGTTCGTCCTTTTGTGTCGGAGAAGAATATGATGCGTTTCAATTGGTTGATGATATACGGACACTCGGTTTTGGTATGGCTAGAGTTAAAAGAGAAACGTCATCATTTGAAGATAAGGTTTCAGGTAGAATGACCCACACAAAAACATGGAAGGTCTGCAAAGATGGTTCATTCTCATACTTAATGTGTTTACTGGGTGGATTCTGTGGTAAGAAAACTACTATGAAACGCCAATTACCGGAATGGTTAATCAATGCAGAATTATCTATCAAACGTGAGTTCTTATCGGGGTTTCAAGGCGGCGATGGTTGTCGCATTTCTTGTCAAAAAAATCAAAATATGGGTAACTGGAAAATTCATATGGGATATACAAGCCAAACAACTCATGATGACTATTTGAATGAAACCACACAGTATATGCAACAAATTGTCAACATGTTTCATGAATTCAATATCAAATGCTGTGTTAAAACAAACAAAATAAAAGATGAACCGAAATCTAAAGTGTCTATCGTGTTTGATACTGGCGCCGAAAACTTGACTCGTTATACAGAAATTATCAATTACACATATTGTGAAGATAAGCGGAGAGCATCTGCACTAGCGATTGAACATTTGAAAATACGTGCATTCAACAAGGAACAGCGCAACCAGCAATACGCGTATATTTTGAAAAATTATGGTAAGCAACCGATGGAACAATTAGTCGCAAATACCGGTATCTCATCAAATCAAATACAAAAAATTGTATCAAAAAATAAGAAAGGTCATTGCCCGAAACCAAGATATACTAGTGAGGTTAGCTATGAACAAATTGTGCGAGACAATGTATGTGATAATGGCTGTGTCAGTGTACCCATTCTGTCCATTGAAGAAATAGAACCAGAACTCGTGTACGATTTCACCGTCTCTAGCGACAACCATTCGTTTGTGGCGTCATCCTTTGTAGTGAGTAATTGTGCGGAGACACCCGAGGGCCAGTCTATCGGGGTGGTCAAAAACATCAGCTATATGGCCCATATCACGATTCCCACCAACAGTGTACCCCTCTACGACTACATTTTGCCTAAAATCCAGCGCTTGGAAGACCTGGCCCATCCGAGCGAGGCCGCCGGCAAGGTCCGGGTCTTCATCAACGGGGCCTGGGTTGGCGTGACCGAACAACCTCAGGAACTGTACGAGGAAATCAAAGACAAGAAGTTCAAGGGCATCATCAATATTTATACGTCGGTCGTCTTTGACTGCAAGAACCTGGAAATCCGTGTCTGCAATGACGGGGGGCGATTGACCCGACCCCTACTTAAGGTGCGAAATCAACGGGCCTTGTTGACCGCGGACATTGTCCAGAAACTGCGCAAACACGAGTTGACGTGGAACGATCTCCTGGTGTCGTGCCGAGTGCCCGAGTCGGTCATTGAGTATATTGACCCGGAAGAGCAGAATTTCGCCATGATTGCGATGAAGACCCGCCAAGGGTACATCATGTCTAAAGGCAGTCAAGGTGAGAATACGATGGTGCCTAAATGCTCCTACAAGTATACTCACTGTGAGATTCATCCGAGTACCGTGTTTGGCGTGCTGGCGTCGTGCATTCCCTTTCCCGATCATAACCAGTCGCCCCGCAATACGTACCAATGTTTGGCCATTGACGAGGAAGTGTGGTGTGCGGACGGTAGTATCAAGTCCATCAAAGACGTAGATGTCGGGAACAAGGTACTCACATTTCATCCCACCACCTTGGCCATTCAAGAAACCCGGGTCGTGAACCATTTTGTGATTCCTAATCTGAACAAGGTATATGAGCTCACCACCGTTCATGGTAAACGTATTACCGCAACATTGGACCATAATTTCATGACAGACCAAGGCTGGAAAACGGTAGAGGACATGCAAAAGGACCCGAGTATACGTATTGGTATGGCCATGCGTCAAAGTGACCTGGTAACTTTGCTAAACTCTCGTCATCATGACCGCATGTTGGTAAAGAACAACTGCTTGTTTGCTCCTATACAATCCATTGTGGAGCAGCCCAATCAACTCATTTCCTGCATTGAAACTGAGAGTGAAAACCACAGTTTCATTACAACGCATGGATTCCTTTCCAAGAATTGTTGCATGGGTAAACAAGCACTCGGAGTGTACGCGCTCAATTATGATCAACGCATGGATAAGACGGCGTATGTCCTGGCCTATCCGTCGCGCCCCCTGGTGGACACGCGGGTCATGAATTTCCTAAAGATCAACCGCATCCCGTCGGGGCACCAAATCACGGTGGCCATCATGGCCTATACGGCGTACAATCAGGAGGATTCCCTGCTCATCAACAAGGGGTCCATTGACCGCGGTCTCTTCATGACCACCGTCTACCATACGGAAAAGGACGAGGACAAGAACATCATTCGCGACGAGATTATTCGTTGCAAACCGGACCCGAACAAGACGCGGGGGATCAAATACGGCAATTATGACAAGTTGAATACCCAGGGCTTCATTGCCGAAAACACGCTGGTAGAGAACCGCGACGTCATCATTGCGAAGACGGTCCCCATCAAGGAGAACCGCAACGACCCCACGAAGACCATCAAGTACGAGGACCAGAGCAAGACTTTTCGCACGACGGAAGAATGCTATGTGGACAAGAATTACACGGGACGCAACGGCGACGGCTACAATTTCGCCAAAGTGCGCATTCGTACGCTGCGTAAACCGGTGCTGGGCGACAAGTTTTCCAGTCGCGCCGGACAAAAAGGGACGTGCGGCCTCATCATCCCGGAGCAGGACATGCCCTATACGAAAAACGGTCTGCGTCCCGACATTATCCTGAACCCGCACGCCATCCCGTCGCGGATGACCATCGGGCAACTGAAAGAGACCGTGTTGGGCAAGGTCCTCCTGGAACTGGGCATGTTCGGCGACGGCACCAGTTTCGGCGAATTGGACGTGCCGACCATCTGCCGGGAACTCCAAAAATTGGGGTATGAGAGCTACGGCAACGAGGTAATGTATAACGGCTATACCGGCGAGCAGTTGGAGACCAGTATCTTCATCGGTCCGGTCTATTACCAGCGCTTGAAACACATGGTCAACGACAAACAGCACAGTCGGTCCATCGGGCCGATGGTCAATTTGACGCGGCAACCGGCCGAGGGCAGGTCGCGCGACGGCGGGTTCCGCATTGGTGAAATGGAGCGCGACGTCATGATTGCCCACGGCATTTCCCGATTCTGCCGCGAACGTCTCTACGATGTTTCGGACAAGTACACGACGCACGTGTGCGGCAAATGCGGGATGATTGCCTGTTACAATGAACCTTCAATGAAACAGACTCAGTTTGCCAAGAGTGATATGAGCATCCATCTGTGCCGGACGTGCAACAACACCACCGACTTTGCCAAGGTGGAAATTCCTTACGCCTACAAGCTCTTGGCTCAAGAGCTACAAACCATCAACATCGTTCCCCGTATTCTCACCGAGTAAGCCAATCCATGGTCATAATAGACTCGTGGCATATCAGACAGGTATGCACCCCGTTTTCACGGCGGGTTCCCACCCTTTTTTTTACCCGGTCGCGACAGGTCGGGCACACGGTCCGAACACAACGTTCACACCCGATGTCAGTATAGGATCCCGACGTAATGGTATTACCGCATATACTGCAGGTGGGTGATCCGTCCCCAAACCACAATACCATGGTGCGTTCCGCGACAAATTCGGGCAGATTTGCAGAAGCAACACCGCGCATTCCGGTCCATCGCCTTGACGCAGTCGCGCGCATTATCAACGAGGATACACGCCACATCTTACCATCTACATGTGACGTGTATTTAGGCCTTTTATATCTGGGGCAACATGCCGCCGCTCACTCCACATGCGGGCCACCGGTAATCCATCCCAGCGTTGCCGAATTCCCGACTTTCGTTCATTTTACGGATAAAAAGCGGCATGGCCGGGACCCACGTTTCCTTATCACAGTCTTTATTAAAGGCATCCGGCCCACAGTATATGACCTCTTCGTTATAATCCCGACTGCCATTAAAATGTACAAAGCAGGGATACGATTTCAATATATGATTGTAGACTCTGCCTTGTAAAAACACCAAGCAGCTGAGATGGACCTTGTACAGACTTTGAAATAGTAATTGCGCACAATCCATTCGTATCAATGGAATTCTTCCATCTATAACATCTTGAGGCCGTGCAAATGTCAAATAGTACTGGCTCACATAGTTTTGATCCCCTCCTAAAGCACTGATGGCCTCCATCTCCCACGCCGGTTTCCAACACAACATATGACGCACGGCCCAGGCGTACCCAATGTATCCCCCTGAATTGACGTATCTGTACCGTGTGGGCAGGGCCATGTCCCGCTGAACCCGGTCGTATTCGGCAGCGTTTTCGGCCGGGTAACAGTTGAGTTCGCTGCTGAGCACCAAGTCGCATCCGTACCCCCGGAATTTATCCAGAATTTCCTCCGACCCCGCCATGCACAAGACGTCGTAGGCGTCTACGAAGAGCACCACATCGTCGTCGGGGATAAAATCCAGGACGCTCGCCATGGCGTAGATTTTGTCGGTATACCCTCGCCAAACGGGCACGTGCGCGACCTGGACGTCCACCCCACACTGGGCGGCAGTCTCTGTCAAATACCGACAACGCTCTACTGAATCGGCCACTGTCAACACATGCAACATGAAGTATAGGATCCTTGTGTCGGGTCTTTCTATGCGGATTACGTGCCTCCGTTCCTCCGGGGTCCCCGTGCCCCCGTGATCCTATATCCGTATATGGGAGGCGAACCCGGCTTGGTCCGCGATGGTGGGGTAAAGACGCAATACCTGAAGTTCCCCTTTGTTGCCCTTTTTGAAAATTTGCACGTCCAAGATATTGTGAATGAACCACATCTGTTCCAGTATCTTGTCAATGTGGCGGTTGTTCACCAAATAGGCGTGGGCGCACCAAGAAATGCCCGTGGTCCGATAGACATTGTATATGATGGGTTCGCCCACGTCGCCCAAGATGCCCAAGAACAACATGTCAAAGTCCACCCCCGTGCGTTGCAGCTTCACCATGGTTTCATCTAAAATCTCCAGGAAACGGGGGTCCAGGACGAAATCGTCTTCAAAAATGACGCTGTACCCGTCGCGGTCCCCCTTTTCGCGAATGGTCTCGTAGACTTTGTAGTGACTCAAATAGCATCCCACTTCGTTTTTGCGGTTGGACATTTTTTCGTTGAAGCGCTGGTCAGGATTGGCATAGATGCCGTCAAAGAGGCGCCCTTCGGCGATGAGGGCTTCCAAGTCCAGGTCTTTGCCCACGACTGCGTCTATTTTTTCAATCTGGAACGGGAACCGGTCACCAAACGTCGCTTGTTGCCGGTCTATTTGTTCTTGAATGTTGCGTTTCCGTTCGGGTTGTCCCATGGTGATGACATAGTATGTGATATGTGGGGGTCCTTCAAACCCTTCTTGGTACATGTCTCCCTCTCCGGACGAAGCCGACATGGAACTCCATAAACATACGACGACGACGACGGTAAATAGTACCAATGACACGTATAGGAGCCATTTTCGTGGAGAAGCCATGTTGTTCGCGTCACCTATAACATATACATATATGCTCCTATACTAGTTCTTTGACCACGGGGGGTTGACCATCGGAACACGCCATGGAATTGGATACCCATCTGGTAGACGACGCAACCTTTATCAACGATGTGCGGGAACCGGCCGATTTCCGGGGCGTCTCCTTTTCCAATTACCGAAAGACCGAGGTGAAGCGTGCGTTTGTAGACAACATGCACAAGATCAAATTGGAAGCCGCGTGTTATTGGTGTTCGGAACTCCTGTGTGCTGGACATTTGATGGATATCTGGGAGATTTTGCTGTATTTTATGGCCAAACATATTCATTTAGGTAATCCCCGCTTGGTCATTTACCTGGAGTCGCGGTTCCGAATTTTTAGGAACATCTTGTCGCAGAGCACGTTTGTCTCGGAACTGCAGTTGCGCAACAAAGTGGATATTCGGAAACTGTTTGCCGAAATGGTGTGTATTTTAACGCTTTCTCCCCGGAAACATAGTTTTGAGCCTATACGGATCAATCGCGTGGAGGAATTTGATATGACGCATATGACCGAGCGTCTACGCGCTCCTTCCGTTAAATTTGCCGAGCCCGTCTTTCAGGAGGAGGACCCCAAAGAGTTATATATTGCGGTCAACGAGTTTTCGTACGCGATCTCCCGGGAGGGGTCCAATTTGATGACGGCCTGTTACTGGATAGAGTGGATGTTGGAATTTGACGCCATTTGCCGCAAACGTCGGGAGATTTGTCGGTGCCAACGTCGCACCAAGGTGCCCGTGGAAACTAAATATCAAAAGGACATTATCTGGATGGCATGGGATGCGTTCAATCATTACGCCAAAGCGGATGCTCACGGCGAATTCATTGAACGTAGCATGCAGTCACTCTTGCAGTTATTCAGTATCAAATACACGACGGCATGCGGGAAACGGCGGCGGTATCTGTTGTATTTTGCGGTCACTCTGTTGACGGAACCGGTGCCCACGAATGTGGAAATCGTCACCTTGGACCACAAAAAAATTTTGGCTTCCGTGGTGGAACAGATTCATATGGTGTATCGCCAAATCAAAAAGAACGAGTTGAGTCCCAACACTGAATATTTGTTTTCGGGTATGAATAAACGCAGCACATTGGAACAGTCCATGCGGAAACTGGAAGTGATGGAGACGCTAGGGGGAGTTCCGCGATTATCCCGTAGCGATGGCGGGGCACATGACGATGACGACGACGATGTGTTTGCCTAAAGGGGGCGCACGTGGACCATGCGAAGCGTGGTCCTGTCCGGCCCAAACAACGACGTAAAATTGATTTTTCCAAGGAACCACGACATGTACCTCATAAACAGACAATGTACTGCCAGTATTCCGGATATCTGCTCACCCAATGCCGTTGCGGTTCGTGCCGGGCCCCGGGTTACACGACGACCACAACGACGAGTGGACCGCCTGCCGCGCCTCCGTATCGGCCTCCGCCCCGCCCTCTTGCGATCCCGGTACCGGTCCCCGTTCCCGTTCCAACTCCTGTTCCGGCCCTCATTCGTCCTGTGGTGTCTGGCGGCGCCGGTGCAGGCGTCGTCAACGGCAACGTCTACGGCTACGGACCCGGCTACGGATACGGTTGCGGTCCGGGATACAGCTACAGTTGGGGTAATGTGCCGCCCAGTGTGGTTGTATGCAATTGTCGCGGTATTGGATGCACTGCATGTGGGGTCCGTACTACCACCACGACGACCACTGCCTCGTACGCCTACCCAGGGTACGTCGGGCCCGACATGGCCCTCACCCAGGCCGAATTGGGTTTAGCCGATGCGGAACTGGGACTTCTGGATACTGCCTGGACCTTTAGAAATTATAGGACATGAAACATTTGGCATTGTCGCTGTAGCCGTCTCGCTGCTTGCCCACTCTTTTTTTTGTCGCCACCCAGGTGTCGGTGGTCTGCAATAATTTCCATATTTGGTCGTTGGCGTACAACCAGTGTTGCCGCGTGTGTTCCAAGAGGGGCAGAGCTTCCTCGTAAAGGCGGATAAGGACGTCATAATAGTGCGCCTGTACCACGTAGCATGACGCCGTTTGGGCACATAAGGCCCGGGTGTACATCGCCGTTTCTCCCCCCCCACGGTCGTCACGTTCCAACAGTTTGTACGCTAGCATGGCGACGTCAAACCGGGGGCACTGGGTAAACAGGTCGTGCATGGTTGTCTCCAACTCTTGACGCGATACCAAGAATTCCAGGTCGTCTTCCAAGATCCAGACATTCCGCGCCCCCCGCGATTTAGCCATTTTATAGATTTCTAGGTGGGACCGGGTACACCCCACGATACCAAATTCGTGGGCAATCGCGGAGAACCGGTCGTAGCGTACGCCAAAGGCGTCCAGTTGTTCCTCCATGCGGGTACGGCGGTCCACGCGTTTGTCTAAATTGATATAGACGACCCAGTCCACATGATGGTGTACCAAGGACGGTTCCATGTGATCCCATAGCAGTTGTTGGGTATAGCCGATGACAGAGGTGTAAGCGTAGACATCTTGGAACAGGCGCCGGCATCGCGCCACCATGGCCTCACAGGCGTCGGGGTGGTCTTCGCACCACTTGTACACGTCGGCCAGATCGCCAAAATCGTTGGCGATTTCCATGTAGTGTTCCCCGGCGCGCATCTTCCCGTAGAACCATTGCCGCCAGACTGACCGCGGTTTCAGAATGACCGACCCGCTGTTCAGTTTCCAAGCGGTGGCGTCCCAGGTGGACGCCGCGCCGTCCACGTCCAAGATGTACCGGTAATGGACGGCCCCGCGCCGTTCCATCCATCCCGCGGGACATTCCACAAACGCATGTATAGGAGCTATTTTTTCCCGGAAATAGGCGCGCGGTGGGCGTCCCTGGGCCAACACCTGCATATTGGCGTCCATGAAATTGTAGACGGAATCCCGTGCCTGGCCTATATACAGCACTTTAGGCGTCTTGGTACGCCAGGGAATTCCGGCATGAAAAGACCGAAACGGATGGTATAAGTTATGATAAAAATAGTGCCGATCCGGTATGCCCCTTACGTACGGCAAGCCCACGTGCCAGGATTGCGCCCATACCCAGCGTTGGGAATGAAAGACGGGGTATTCGTGCGGTTCGCACCGGGGAAGGTAGCACCCCGCGCATTCGTACTCCCCCATTATTTTCGGGACCACGCGTTCGGGGTGCCATGGCGCCGCTTCTAAGTATCCGTCTGTGCTGGCCACCACCATGTAACACGGCCGGAACCGGTCGCCGCACGTTTCCCGGGCGACCAATACCCAATGATGTATAGGAGCTTCAATGTTGCCAAATTCGGGACTGCCTACCCCGCCACCCTCGTGGTAATAATACGGCGCGCGGTCGGCACCAATCCCTACGGCGATAAGACTGGTAGGCAACGTCACCAGGTCGGTCTGGAACCGTTGGTTAAATTCCAAACGGGATAGACGTATGAGAGGAGGTACGTCGCGCCAAGACCAGGTCCTCCGAGGCATGGGAGTCATCGTTTCGGTGTCACCGTCTAGGGTACCGTGGCGACGTACGACCGTTTCTTGGTTGGAGTGAGTGGGATCACCACGGAGGTGGATGATTTCCGCGTCTCCCGCCGACGTTTCTACCAAGACGCACACCGTTTCTGACGTAGTCCAAGGTCCGGACAATTTTCGGACCACGATATCACAGACTTGGTTTTCATCGGCGATGGGACGGATCATCACTTGGTAGTCTTGGTCGCAGAACCTAAAGGAGGGGTCTTGGTCATAATAGAGGTCGGCTGCCGTAATGGTCGGCATAAACATAGTTACATGTTGCAATTATGTTTTAATCGTTGGTTCAAACGCCGCTGTCCACGAACCCCCCCTGAATGTCGGAGACTGAGGGGCGTTGACGCCCGACTTTAGGATCAAAGAGAAACCATTGCCCCGGGCGTTGCAACCGTTTCCAGTATTGGTCCACGCAATAGGGTCCTTGAATCGCGTCTCCCTTGCCACGTTGGTAACTCTCGCCGATGAGGCGCGCTCCCTCTTGGAAGTTTTCTAAAAGCACCGGGGCGTAATCGCGGTCTACCATGTACCCGGACGCGGTCTGGGCGTCCAAGACACACAGCACTCCGGGATAAGGACCCGGTTCGGTCTGTCCTACATTGGCGGATAACATACACACATTGAACGGTATATGAGCTTCCGACCACCGCGCAAATGTCCGGTTCAGCGTATTCAGATCGCAGGTGAACATGAAATCGTCTTCCAAGATGAGTGCGGTATCGAGCCCCGATGCCTGGAATTGCCGTACGGCTTCCACATGACTCAGGCTGCATCCCCAGTCGCCTTGACCGGGCTTGTTATGCCCGGGAATGCGGACGATTTTGGCGTCGGGGACGTCCATACGGTGCAATTCATCCAAGATTTCTTGGCGACGATCGTCACGGTGGTCTAGATTGATGTAGTAAATGACATCCACGGAATCGTGCCACGCCCCCGCCGCATCCGCCATCCCTTCCGTGTCTGTTTTAGCAATATCTAAGACGGAGGGGTACGCCGTTCCGTACCAGGTGGTCGCGGCCAATATCACCACAATTAAAAAAAAACAAAGCCACACATGACGGTGGAACCAACGCCGCAATTTCATGGTGACCAAGAGAGACTATATTATACAGGTTTACATTACAACATCACAACACGGACTATAGGATCTACCGTTCACGGTCCTAAATAACACACATCCCGCGTCACTTTACGAGGACGAGGAGGCAGGGGTGTCGCATCCGTATTGTTGGATTCCTCCGTGTGCCACGAGGGAACACATGATTGCAGCTTATCGTACTTGGCTTCGGCCTTTTCCAGGGCTTCCATCAACTCGTACACGTAATTGGTGGATTTGGTATCCTCCTTGTACGCTGTGACTGAGCACACATCCATTGCTTTTACACCGTCCTTGTCCACGGTGTAAAAGCAATGGATGTCCCGGTCTGAAAAGAAACGGTCGTGGATGATTCCCGACAAACTTCCGCGGTCGTCGTTCTCAAAGCGACGAATTTTGAAGCCGTAGACGATGAATTCTTTCTCGGTCAGCCATCGGATATTGAGCGAATGATTCATCACGTCGCCGTAGACCTTCAACCCTTCTCTCACCTTTTCCACAGGGTCCTCTGTATCCATGTCCATGCCCCGCACGCGCAGATTGATGGTATACAAAGCGTTGAGTCGCGCTTGCGAGGTCTTGTTCTTCTCGGCCTCCAAGAAGTCGGCGTGCTTTTTCCGTCTCTCTTCTTCCTTCTTTTTCTTCTCTTCCTCGCTTTTTTGAAACGATACCATGAAATTGCCGTAAATCTTCTCCACCAGATACGTCTCGTCACAATCGTCGCCGCTCATGGTTATCAAACAATCCAAAGACGCGCTATAGGGGATAATACCATTGATGTACATGAACCATGTAAATCAATTTTTCACCATAGTACATTTACCAAGAAGAACCAAAGACGGAACCGGCGAAATTGGCCGGCATGGGGTCCATGTTGAATCCGTTGTCAGAGACCGCCATCATGCCCCCGCCCTGCATCGGCGCGGTCTCGGGACTGCGCGGGATGGTGGTGGCTATGGGGGCCGGAGGGAACAGCCCGGGTTGAACGGTAGAATCATCTAAATAGTCGGCCTGGCTGGTGGCGTGCGAAGGTGCGGTAGTGTTACCGAACCGCACCGACTTTTTGGCCGCCGCCTTTTTCTTATCTTCCATGGAAGGACCGTTCCAGAGTTCCAAGAGACGTTCGTAGAGGATGTTGCTCTTGAGCCCCATCTTGCTCTGGATACTGAGAATGATGACTAAAAACGGAATCACGGCGTTGATGAGGGTCAGATTCTCGTATTTGAATCCCGACCACGTAGGCAAGTACGTGATGACCCGGTGAATCAAGATGACGCCGACAAAGATGAGCGAAAGCTGGACGAAAATTTCCAAAGTGAGTTCCAAGGACGACTTTTCTAAATCCGCTTCAGGGATGAACCGTTGGATGAGTTTGTTCAACATGAACACGGGAATCAGGGCCAGAATGGCGTATTGGAGCACATTCAAGACTTCGGCTTTGCCTTCTTCCGTCGTGGAGAACACATGACTCAGAAACGACCGTTTGGATTCCCGGGATTCTTGCAATACTTCCATGTATCCCACACAATCCCAATGACGACAACGTATAGTATGATTAGAGACATTTCCGGCAAAAGGGAGATAAAAGGGCGGGGCGTGGTTTAGGTAATGGAGAATATCGCTCCCCTTATTTCCGAAGAAACCCAGTATTTGGATCTCATCCGGCGCATTTTAGCCGAAGGGTCCGACGAAGAGGGTCGCAACGGCGCCGTTCGGTCCGTATTTGGCCATATGATGCGGTTTAGCTTGAAAGACGGACAGGTACCCTTCCTCACCACCAAGAAATTGGCCTGGAAAACGTGTTTCCACGAACTGATGTGGTTCATCGCGGGTAAAACCGACAATGCTCTCTTGCAGGCTCGCGGAGTGCATATTTGGGACGCGAATGCTTCACGTGCTTTCTTGGACAGCCGGGGATTGACGGAACGCTCCGAAGGGGATTTAGGACCCATCTACGGCCAACAGTGGCGTCATTGGAATGCTCCCTACGTGGATTGTCATACTGATTACCGTGGCCAAGGCATTGACCAATTGCAGTATGTGATCCAACAGCTGAAGGATCCCGCGACCCGGTCCAGTCGTCGTCTCATTGTCACCGCCTGGAACCCGGAGCAATTGGCGCAAATGGCACTGCCACCGTGTCATGTTCTGATGCAGTTTCATGTACGCGAGGGCAAGTATTTGTCGTGTTCCCTTTACCAGCGCAGCGGGGACGTGGGTTTAGGCGTTCCCTTCAACCTGGCGTCCTACAGTTTGTTGACGCATATGATGGCTCATCATTGTGGTTTAGTCGCCGACGAATTTGTGTACTTTTTGGGAAATGCTCATATATATCGGTCTCACGTGGAGGCTTTGACGGAGCAATTGACGCGGGAACCGCGGCCGTTTCCTAAGTTGACCTTTACACAGACCCATGACGCCATGGAAGATTATACTTTAGACGATGTGGTTTGGAAGACCCCTTATGTCTCACATCCGGAATTGAAGATGAAGATGGTTGCGTAAAACCGACTTAGAAAGAATCGGTTTGGAAATTATCATTATGAGTGCTGCAAATTCATCTGCCAAGAAACGAAGAGCCCCGGCCAGCTTGGAACCGCCTAAACCCGCGGGTCCGTCCATGAGTCCGATGAATACCCCGGCGGGAGGGATGACGCTTCCTCAAGTGATTTCGCTTATTGACAAGCGCCTCACCAACTTGGAAGTGATGACCAAGACGCTGTCTGACAAGCAGGATGCCTATGATGCGGAGGCGCCATTGTCATCGGCGGGCGAGGCCACGACGTCTCCGGACATCCAGGAGAGATTTGAGGTCATGGCGGACGAGATTGCTAATTTGAAAAACATCGTCATGAGTCTGCAGGCGTATACCATGGACGTGAACCGGATGTTGTTGGAGGGTCGGGGGGTGACGAAGCCGATGGCGGAATCGGCGTCGTCGGAGGCGGCGGAGGTACCGGACACGGGTTCCAATGCCAACGTGGCCGCGGATTCTTCCTTACCGGCTACTGCAGTCACACTGGATGCCACGGCCATGATGATGGGGCCGGAGGAAGAGTCTGAGGATGAGTATGTGGCGCCCATTACCAAGGTGCGGTGGAGCAGTGCGTCCTAATGTTCCTATACTCGTCGCGGCATACGTCGGGTTTGCATACGGGAGTCCAGAACAATATTGACATCGCGGGGTCCTTGGTCGGGTTCGGAAAAGGAACGTTTAGCCAGCAGAACTTGGTTTTTGTACATGTGAAGATGAATATGTTGCGCTGCCCACTGAGCCTGCCACTGTTGAATGAGGGACGCTGTCACGGAGGGGTGGACGCCAATGTGGATTTCCTTGAGGTTGGGCAACTGGTCAAACATAAACGGCACAATATTCATCAGTTGAGGACCAATGTCGTGATTGAGCAAGGTAATTTTGCGTATCCGTTTGAAGACGGCGCAATCGGCGTAATTCAAGAACTCGGTCATCATATTCTGCAATTTGTCGCATGTGATGTTTTTACCCAAGAAGGGGGCATGGTCGGCATTGAGGTTCAGCGTCTTTTTATCATTGTAGAGGTAATTCAACAGCAACCCGGCGATTTCGGTGTTACCGGGAAGAACCTTGCCTTGACATTTCTTTTCGGTCTGGACACGGAGCGTGCATTCCGATTGGGAAACGGGAGGTAGGTCGCCCGTTTTTTGTGCCGGCCCGGGTTTAGGGATCCCGATGTCCGATGATTCAGGCCGATTCGCTTCAGTAATAATGGCGGTCTTGGCTTCCAGAGGGATCCAGGAATCGGGGGTCTGGCGTTCGGCAACCATGGCCGGCTTGACCACGACAGCAGAAGTCCGGTGGGGAGGCGGTTTACCCATATAAATGGGTTTGGGGGTATCCGTTCGTCGCCGAGTTTTATTGGCCGCGTTTTTCAGAAAGGCGGACCATCTTTTTCCCACCGTCTTGGGAGTTTTTTTGAACATTTTGTATTGAGACATCCCAGTATGTCTACCGTCCCGAGACGTTTGTTCTGTTCCTATAGATTATCCGGGTAAAAATTGATTTAGATATTTATTTTTACACCCATGACCATACCTCCATCTCATTGTCATGAACTGGTCATTATCCTTGTTGAAGGCGCTGCGGCTCTCCATCTTGCTGTGCGCAAGACAGTGTATAGGATCTACCCCAACCCCCAAACTCAGTAACACACAATTGATGCGTATCAACCGTTTGATCATGACCCCGGGTCTCCCCGATGAACATATCAATACGATAAAACGCGTTTTATTCTCCTATTATGAGCCATGGGCTCTGAACTACGCTCAACAGTTTCGTCATAATCATCGTTATATTTGCCGCCATATTCCGTCGGTAGAAATGGACCTTTATGCACGTAAAGGTTTGCTAAATGCGGTACGGAGTTATCGTCCTACCAAAGAAACTGCCATCTTTCATCTCTACGCGGTTCATCATTTACGCGGACAGTTGTACTATGGGGCGACCGAGATGTCACCGATTACCAATGTCAGTAAAAAGGCGCTACGACGAAAGCAGTCCCGTCATGCGCGGGCCACTCATGAAACATTTGTATGGGATCAAGTACGGCCCGTCTCACCCAGAAGACCCGAGGAATTGTGGGAGCATATCTACGAAACATGTGATGCATTCACGCGCCGCTGTGCGGTCTATAAATACGACTACGACTTCAATAGGTTGCGCAGTAACCGTGAGGTTGCCGAATTGATGGCTTGCAGCGAGGAAACCGTCCGAAAGGCGTTGGTCGCGCATTTTCGCCCGGATTTTGGGATGCATATAGTGTAAAAATACCCACGTAAAGAGAAGAAACCACATATTCCTAAAGATCCAACCGTGGGGCATCATGAAGAATTGTACAGGGTCGCTGTCGTCGCGGACACCACGAGGAACCCTGACTGAAGATATCAGCAAAATACAGTCGGAATTCTATGCATCGCATCCACAGGCGATTTTTTTCCGCAAGGGTCAAAAGATGGAATGCGCCCATTTTGTCACTGAACAGGTGCCGTTGGCACGGCTCTTTTCCAATAGCGTGTATGTGATCCCCGGCACAGACGATATTTATGTGGACTATCCGATTATCAAGTCTTATGTCACTCAGACCAATTACGCGCCTATTGTCCGGGAATTGATTCGCGTGATTCACGCGACCATTGAACATTACGGGGGGTTCAACTTGCATGTCAACTTGCTATCGTTTTCCGTGTCGGCGGCGGAACGTTATACGGACGCGATTAAGATGTTTTGTGCGGAATGTTCCAAGACCGATATTCGTTATCTGGAGCGAATGCATAAAATGTACATTTACAATACGCCGCATATGATTCATCTCATTTCGGCTTTCATGATACGATTCACGAACGACAGTATCAAAGAGAAGATGGTGCATTATTCCAAGGAAGAGTCGGCCACGAAAATCCAGACATTGCATGCCCACGTCAAATCAGAAAATTGATTCGGTTCCATTATGCTCTTATACCTCGTATATACCCCAACACAACATACACACCCAGTTACCCGCCACCATGGACTTGCATTTGACCGCTCCGGCCAAGATTGAGGCGTTTACGACGCTGTTTCATAGCATCAAACAAATCACTCAGAATATCAACATTCAGTTCACTGCGGAGCGCATGTTCATTCAGACCATGGACAGTGCCCGCATTTCTATTTTGGAAGTTACGTTGCCGTGTACGTGGTTCAATGCGTATACATGTGCCAATCCGGTGACGGTGGGTGTCCATGCCCATATGCTGTATAAGATCCTTTCTGCTGCCAAAAAAGACCATACCATCCGCATCCAGTACGACGCGGATGCAGACGCACTGACCATCGTCATGACGACAAACCAGGCGGCCAACGGGTCATTTGAACAACAATTTACGGCGCCGCTGATGGACATTGAAGAGGATACGTTGGACATTCCAGATATGGATTATCAAGTGGACATGATCATGCCGTCGGTCGTATTCTCCGGCATGATTCAACAATTGCGTAATTTCGGCGAAAGCTTGGACATTCGTTGCAACGAAACCACCAATTCCTGGACGGCCATGACCCGGGAGACCCAAGAACGCATGTCGGTCAATATCAAAATGGACGACCTGGACGAATTTGCCATTGACGAAGCATGTGACTTGTCGCTGTCCTTCGCTCTTACCCATTTGACGTATGTGAGCTCCTACAGCAAAATCGCCAAGAACGTGTATATCAAACTGCACGGCGAATTTCCGCTGCGTTTGGATTATCCATTGGAAGATGATGGCATGATCCGTTACTATTTAGCACCCAAGATTGGCGACAATGATGCCTAAATGCGTCGCCGTGGACCCCGGGGAATCTCGGGTTTGACATATACAGCAGCACGGAATACCGATGGTGGAATGGCTCCTTTTTTTCTTGGTCGTGTTTGTCTACATACATTTGGTTCAACAGTACAAGTGCAGCGAAGAACCGGATGTGTTTGAGATGGACTATATAGACAATGCGAATTTACAAGAATCCTGTCAATTGCTGCAACCGGTCGTATTTGCGGCGGCGGGCAGCCTCCCCTTGCCGCCAGATTTAGACGATATGGTGGCGGAAGTGGGGCCGAACCCTATGACATTGGAAATGTTTGATCCTACTTCGGTCAAGTACGGGGTGTCCGTTCCTTATGCGGTCGCCTGGGAAATTTTAGGCGCAACCGCGACCGCGAACGACCGCCCATCTCATCCCCATTATTCGGAACGCAATGCTTCCCTATTAGCAGCGGCGCCCGAGTTCCGGGAAAAATTGCGGGAATTGGACGCCTATTTGCGCCCACCACTCACCGTGTATTCTCGTCTAGATTTGGCCATGGGTGCCCAAGACGCGTATACCCCGTTCCGGTATCACTTACATACCCGCAAGTTCTTGGTCGTTTCCACGGGCAAAATCACGGTGAAGATGGCGCCCTGGAAAAAAAACGCCCGGTATTTGCACGAAGTACGTGATTATGACGTGGGTGAGTACCGTTCTAATATGAATGTATGGGATCCGAAAGAGCATCACCGGCGCGACCATGCCAAGGTGGAATTCGTGGAATTTGACGTGGACGTCGGTCATGTGGTCTACATACCCGCCTACTGGGGTTACAGTGTATATTATCAATCGCCTCGTACCGTCTTCGTAGAATACGATTACCGCACATGGTCCAACTGCTTGGCATTTTTAGGCGAAATGGGTCGGACATGGTTGCAACAGCAACGTATCCACCAAATCTGGTTCCCGACGACCGCTCCGTCCAAGAAAAAGATGGCAGCGGACGCGCAAACGTCTGCCGTCACCACTGCAACCACCGATTCTAAAGAGGGTTCGGACACCCATCAATCTCTCTCCTCGGTGACCCCTGAATCACCGCCTTCTGTGGTGATTCCAGAACCCGACCTCACCCCCGCTACCGCGACTGAACCGTAGGTGCCTTCAAAGTCTTCCCAAGACATGGGCGTGCATACCAGGGGTGGCATGAATCGTAGCTGGACAGAGAGAGGTTGTTCGTCCGGGTCCAAGTCGTAGGCCGTGTAAAAGTCTTCTAAATCGTCGTCGTCGTCAAATACCACGGTTTCGGCGTCGTCGTCCACGGTGCCGCCGTATTCCGAAATGCGTTGTGCCCATACCGGAGAACCTGATGCATGATACAACCAATGACGGTATAGGGAATAATTCACAGGCGAAGATGATGTCAATGGCGACGATTTGTCCACGGGGACCGTCCCGGGCAACCAGGGCATCACTGTGCGCACGGAATACCGACACATGTGGGTCAACCATTTACGGGGAGGAAGAGACGGTTCCGTTGTCCGGTAAATGTCCACTTCTTCCTCGTCCACCCACGACCGACCTTCCGGCACATTTATACGGATATTTTTTGCCGACCCCTCCCCTCCCTCCCCTAAACTGTACCTGGCGTGCAACAGGTGCACTACAAAGGTGCCAACCAACGTGTCGTCACTAGGCGTCGTCTGATGTTCCAGATACAGCAGCTCCAGTGGTTCGGACAGTTCGGGCGACGCGTTAGCGTAAAATACGCGGTAAATTTCCTCCAAGAATGCCCACGTTTCCTCCTGGAAACCGCTAAAGTACCCTTCGTAGGTCCAAAACAGGGCTTCGTCCCGCCGACGGTCCAAGAGCGCCCATATCAACGACCGGTTGACATGGGACCATTCGTACAGATAACGCGTTAAACAGGTCATGATGCATCCAATGAATGTATAGGATCACCTTGGTCTTGGTCCATCGTCGGGTTCAATTTTCTACTCATCATCTTTTCACACACACGCCCGCCCCCAAAAATCATATTGACTAAATATATAGGATCCGTCATGAACAAAACCAAACGTGGTCCTGCCCGTCCTCGTAAAGCGTCCCGCCGCCGCCTTCCTCCCGCTTCGCGGCCGCGGGTTCAACATCACATTGCTGAAACCTTTTTACATATATTGAATCTGGTGAAACTGTACCACTGGAACACACATTTGTACCCTGAACACAAGGCCACGGATGAACTTTACTCACATCTCAATGAACATGTGGACAAATTCGTGGAGGTGATGTTGGGTAAAGCAGGGGGGCGGATCCCCGAGGCGGTGGTCCCGGTGACCTCCTCCTTGACCGGGTCTACGGACTTGCGAAAAAAAATGGACGAGTTCAAATCCTGGCTCAGCGACATGAACAAGGTATGGGATCCCGTCCAAGACTCGGACCTCCTCAACATTCGTGACGAGATTTTGGCTGATGTCAATCAGTTCACCTACTTATTGACCTTTCACTGATTTTCCGCGGTCATCGCCGACGTAACACTGCATCATGCCGCGTAAACCGGGTAAATAATTGGCACCTGGAAGATGACGCCCCCGTAGTTCCCGGTGACGGTAGTTGGCTACCGTTTTGCGTGTCTGAATGACTCGTTTACGTTCCTGATAAATACGTTTCCAGTGCCGCTGGACCAGACGAAGCCAGTGGGTTTTCAAGACGACTTCGTAATATGGACCGCGAATGTTCAACTGCATCACTTCTACGTGGGTGATATTCCGACGGTAATGGATGGAATAGAGTCCCAGGTAACTCAAGATATCGCGGTAGGCAAACCGGAAAAACGCGGCGGGAGAGAGGGCAGTGTCCATCAGCCAACGCGCGTACGCGAGGGGTGGTAGGAAGGTATTTCCCAAATAGTAGTGCCCGTTGATATGACGTTGGTCCATGAACCGGCGTTCGGCATGGAAGATGCGGTCTTCTATCATGTCGTCATCCAGGTCTTCGTCGTCTTCACCCGTGTATATCAATTCACTGGACGAATCTGTATCCTCGGAACTGTCGTCGGAATCCCGTTCTTCCATCATGATGCTGTCATACACGTTCATTGTATTCTATCTTCAAATCATGCTATAGGATCTACCTGTGAAAATCACGTCATTCAATTTTATTGTTTCATGTAAACCGACATAAACACAACGCACCATATTATGATGCATACTATGGTGGTTATTTGTGATTCCCCTTACCCAGTTGAACGTGAAGCGACGTACCAAGAACATTTTCAACGGTTCCCGTACCCGTTGTCCGATTTTCAGAAATATTCGGTTCAGGCGATTGTAGATGGTCATCATACCTTGGTGTCGGCTGCAACGGGCAATGGGAAGACGGTGTCGGCGGATTTTGCCATTCAGCATTTCGTGCAACAAGGCAAAAAGGTCATCTATACGTGCCCCATTAAAAGCTTGTCCAACCAAAAATTTTACGATTTTTCCCAGAAATATCCAGACATTCGGTTCGGTATTTTCACGGGCGATGTCAAGTTCAATCCGACTGCCGACGTGATTTTTGCCACGGCGGAGATTCTCATGAACTATCTGTTTTCGCTGCGGTCGAACGACGCCTCCGGTGACCGACCTCCTAAACAGCTGCAATTCCAGATGGATATTCAGACGGAATTGGCGTGTGTGGTGATGGACGAGTGTCATTTCATTCTGGACGAGGACCGTGGTCATGTCTGGGAGAATACGATTCTGATGTTGCCGCCTCATGTTCAGATGGTGCTGTTGTCGGCGACTTTGGATCAACCGGAAAAATTCGCTCAATTTTGCGAGCGTGGTGGTGCGCCTTACAAAGAAGTGGTGTGGTCGTCCACCATGAAACGCATTGTACCGTTGACCCATTACGGTTTCATGACGACCATAGAGTCGGTATTCAAGAAGGTCCGGGACAAGGAGACCCAGGCGATGATTCGGTCCAATACCAATTCCTTGATTCCTTTGAAAACCGAGCGGGGGGATTTTCAAGAGGCGGGGTACCACCGGATTCGGCAGGTACAGACCCTATTAGAAAACAATCAGGTGTATCTCAAGCGTTCCCATGTGCTCAACACCCTGGGACGTTTTTTGGTAGAAAAAGAGATGTTGCCGGCGTTAGTATTCACCTTTTCGCGTAAAAACGTGGAGCTATTTGCCCGGGAAATGACGACCAATCTGTTGGAATTTGATTCCAAGGTCCCTTACACCATTCAACGCGAGGCCGAACAGTTGTTGCGACGCAAGTTGCCGAATTACCAAGAATATATGCAGTTGCCGGAGTATGTGCAGTTGATTCAGCTTTTAGAAAAAGGTATTGGTATCCATCATTCGGGTATGATTCCCATTTTACGAGAGATTGTGGAGTTTATGATCTCCCAGCGGCATATCAAGATGCTGTTTGCTACGGACAGTTTTTCCATTGGCCTCAATTGCGAGATTAAAACAGTGGTCTTTACGGCCGTGCAGAAATTTGACGGTAAATTGGAACATTATTTGGCGCCGCATGCGTATACTCAGATGGCCGGACGCGCCGGACGGCGCAATATAGACACGGTGGGGCATGTCGTTCATTGTAACAATCTGTTTTCTTTACCCTCAATGACCGAGTATAAGAGCATACTATGTGGTAAACCACAACCCATGGAGTCCAAATTTCATATTACTTATGCCACGGTACTCAATTTGATTAAGAATGGTGACCGACGGCTCTCTGATTTCCGGGCGTTTGTGGATAAGAGCTTGTTCAAACGGGACTTGTTGCAAAGCGAAGAAGCACTGCATCGTATGTTGGAAGGTCTGAACACTGAACTAAAACGTAAAGAAGCGTCTGTGTCCCATTTGCGGACACCGTCCGATGTGCTCATTCAATACTTAGAGGCCAAACTGCAGTTACCATCCTTGGTAAATAAACGTCGGAAGGAAGCAGAACGGCAACTACAAACATGGAAGGATATGTATCCGTCGTGTGAGGCTGACGCGAAAGCTTATCAGGGTGTACAGAACCAGCGAACCGAAATTGCCCGTCTCCAGGACCAATTGTACAATTTAGAAGAAAACGTCACGGTCCAGTTTCGCGGCATCCTGGATATTTTGGTGGCCCAGGGATTCTTGACGTGTCAATTTTGCGACGTTCCTGAGCACGAATACGAAGAACCCATATTTAATTTTACAGAGCGTGGTCATTTTGCATCTCAGATGGCCGAAATCCATCCCTTGGTCTTTACACATATGGTGTTTGATCACGGATTCTTTGAAGCATTTACCCCTGTGCAATTGGTGGCGTACTTGTCGTGCTTTACCGATGTTCGGGTACCGGCCGACCTCGTCAAACATGTGCCTACCACGGAGGACCCACTACTGCAACGCTGTTACCAGGACCTCCAACGATACCTGCGGTTTTATGACGACGAAGAAAGTCAACGTGGCCTGAATACGGGGATTGATTATCAACACACCGTGGTATGTGATCTTTTAGACGAAATGGTGGCATGGACCCAATGTACCGAGGAGTCGGCATGCAAACAGTTTATTCAGGAAGTCATCCTTCAGGAAAAGCAGCTGTCGTTGGGAGATTTTATCAAGGCCATGTTGAAAATATCGGCCATTGCCAAGGAATGGATGTCGGTATGTGAGTTTGAGGGTAAAATTGGGTTGGCACATAAGCTTCAACAGGTGGACGAACTGATACTGAAACATGTGTGTACGACCCAGAGTTTGTACGTGTGACAAAAACCCTCCACAGAATGTATATGAGCACTCCCACGGATTTACATTTACTGCAGAGTACGAGCTCCCAACTTGGGCCAGTTCCGGGTATCTTTTATGGTCAGAACGAGGGATTAGATGCTATCAATCGTCATATTTATGCCCGCAATTTAGCGGATGTACCTTTGCGTCCCAACATGGATTTGCGCAGTGTACCGACCCGCGACGTCCTCTATCCTTTGGCGGATAAACGCCCCGAATTTAAGGGGAAATATTTGAACTACGACACCCAATCTTATTTTTCCCCGGCCACGGCGATGGGACCAGCAAGTGGATTCAAAGTGGAAGACGAATCACGGCTGCGTAACCAGTTTTTCGCATTACAGCATGGAGCGGACCAAGCGTTGTATGTTCCGGCATCCACGTCCGATTTATACAAGGTCGCTGTACCCACCACATCCAACCCTTTCCCCCAACCCTTTCCCTCCTTATTTGATACTCCGACGTATGTCACTGCTCCTGCGCCGTATGCCGACAAAATTGGCACCGAGATATTCAACAACAGTACCAAGACGCAATTGAGAGGCCTCTAATTTCGTACCTGAAAAAGACAAAAATTGATTTTGTTGTCATCTACATAAAAAGATGGTAACAAGACACCTTAGTTGGTAACAGTCATGTCCAGAATGAACGCCAAGAAGACGATGATGAAGGAGGAGGTGACGGTGTGCATTCGCAATATTCATGTGGCTTTGGAGAAACACGACGAGTACAAGGAGAATTACCGTGGCATTATGAACCTTCCGGTAATTCAAAATCTGAAACGTAAAAATCGCGAACTGAAACAACAAATCAAGTTGTTGCAGCGCTTATTGAAATCACGCAAATTGGAAGACCCGGACGACGAGGTAGTGGTGGTGAAAGTGGAATCCTTGGCGTCCGCATCGGGACAAGGTCAAACGAAGGTATATGATCTTACTGCGGATGAGCCTTCCGGAGACGAGCCTTCGGGAGACCCGTCACCTGTTACGAATGTTTTGATTAAGCAAGAAAAAGAGGTGGAAAAAGTGGAGAGGAAGAAGAGGTGGACGAGGAAGAAGAAGAGGTGGACGTGACGGAAGAGGTTGAGGAGGTGGATGAGATGGCGGAATTGCAAAAAGGTTTGAGCCGCCAGGAAGAGGAGCGCCAGGAAGAGGAGGTGGAAGAGACGGAAGAGGTGGAAGAGACGGAAGAGGTGGAAGAGACGGAAGAGACGGAAGAGGTGGAAGAGGAAGAGGAAGAGACGGAAGAGGTGGAGGTAGAAGAGGAATATGTAGAGGTCACCATCAATGGTACCACATATTGCACCAATGATGAACAAAATGGCACTATTTACGCGGTGACTGACGACGGAGATTTAGGCGAGGAGGTGGGAGTGTTCAAGCAAGGTAAGCCGGTGTTCAAGACCAAGACAGTCACAAAAAAGCGTTAAAATTACCACTTCATGATAAGAGAGGCAGCAGCAGAATCTGCTGCCACCGAACCTAGGTTGGTTGAGGAGTCATTGGTTTCATCCAATTCTCCTTTTTTTTTCGTTTCCGCCCCGGCCCGTTGCAACACCTGTTTCGCATATTGTATTTCGTCCGGGGATGGAGGCTGATTTTCCAAGAGGTCAATGTGATGGTTGGTGAAACTTTCGGGCAAAATACATAGCACGGAGTTTTCGTTGAACAAGTAGTCCATGCATATTATAAATACCACTGTCACCGCCAAAGCGATGTATATGTCGCGGCTACCCATCCAAACGATACAAAAAATCAAGATATCACGGCTAAACGTATGTTTCAAGTAGCTCTCCATGGATTTACTCAGTTTGATGGAAACAAATTTACTGGAAATATTCAACGTGATGACCACTAGTCCAGCAAATATCTTGGACGAATTCAGAAACTGGACATGATGGTGAATGTATTGGAGATATGCTTGGTAAAGCCAATCTAAAGGGCCGGGGGTCTTCTTTTTACTTACCATCACTCATATACTTTACCTAGGGATTATAAGCCAATTTCCGCTCCAGGTATTTGGGTCTCCAGTTCCACCGGCTCATAATCAAACGTATCTTCATGGTCCACCAAGTCCAAACCCAGTATTTCACCATCTTCTCCAAATGCATGTTCTCGGTCTTTTTTGGTATGGTTGGAAAATAGTTCGGTCGGCTTTAAATACGCTAAACATGCAATACTGATGATAAAGAACAGGCCCACCAAGAAATGAAACATCATGCTGTTCACAATTTGGATGGTCCATCTTGAGAATATCAGTGTGGTTTGTTTGACATCGCGTAACAAAGCCATTTTATGAAAATTTTACTAATATTTTGACCGTCTCTTTTCTTATACATTTACAGGCAGAAATAGATAATTCTTCACGTTTTTTACGTGTTTTCGTGCATTCTACCGGGCTATTGTCACTTACGTGGCGTTTTTCGGTAACTGAGTGACCATGACACGGTGGTATCGTGTCATCCCCGGTATGTGAAGATACGGATAAAGAACTGTCGGTAGAATCGGTGGATGTCTCCGTACCGTTACGCCGTTTAGAAGTCGTGTTTCGGGTATTCATGTCGTGTTCAATGACATGGTAGTGACGTTGGATATAGCCCAAGATATGGTTTTCAATGGCCCATTTGAAAAAATTGAGTTGTCCTATGGTCGTTTCAATGTACCGTGCTTCGGCCCCGTTCTCAGACTCATCATACGGAATTTGAATACGTTCCCAACGACAAAACGGGTCAAAACGCCGTTTAGAATAGGCTTTGAGTTTCAATTTATAGTCGTTGTACACTTTGAAGCGAATCGGGTCACGGAGTTCCGGGCTGACGAATTGCATGGTGTCGCGTTCCGGGTCCACCTCTGGAACGATTTCATACACCGTATAGTATTTTTTGGCGTAGTTAGTGACGAACCAGTCAATGATGCGTAAGGAGACCGGGGTGGCATGATCACTGCCTCGGGGGTCGGTCTGTACGACGGACAGGAATTGTTGCATGTGGTCCGGGTTTTTGTAAAATTCGGTCAAGTTTTGCATCAGCAAATCGTTCTGAGTATTCAGCACCTTGGCATTGAATAAGGGCATGGTACAGTGTTTTTGTGTACTGTATCATACAAATTTGTTTAAGCCGTTTGGTCCTCTTCCTTCTCTCTCTTCATACGACGGTTTCGCGCCTGGTCATTGTCATACACTGCTGTGGAGTAGATGATCCCTATAAACACAAGGATGAACGGCAAGAGCACAAAGAACCACGCCAGACCCACCAATCCGTTGGCACACATGAGGTTCAACAAGAACACCCAGATGAGCACCTTGACTATGAAGAGCAGTATCATGGACACATCTATGTTGGACGCGATTATCATGATAAACGACACCAATGACAATACCAAATATACATAGGTGGGTGCACACAGAGTGTACCCACCCAGGGTCAATTTGCTCATCTTCATGATGACTATATATTTGACCAATATTTGGTTGGTTACACTTTGGGTGACACTCCCAACGGACCATCAGCTCTCCCCATTGATGAACCATTGAGTAATTTAAGTGAATCAGAAACTCCCGCTGACGAACCAAAACCCGTTAAAGCGTCCGGTTTGCCTAAAAGGGGATCCCATAGATAGTCTACAAATCCACCGCCGCGGCTTTTGTAATTACGTTTGTATTTACGCTTCTGAGTTTTTCCACCATGCGATGTCACCGGTACCGACAACCGTTCCGACGTCGTCATTGCCCGAGGGTCGTGTAAAAAAGAATTCTGAGGAATCACCGGATGCGAGTTGCCGGCAATTTGAATCCTTAATGAACGATGGCGGCGACGCGTTTGGCGCTTGTCTTGTTTGCGAAGGCTACCCCCCCATAGTTTGGTTTTCAACGCGCACCCACATGAGCCTCCTGACGTTCTCTTGTTATGTTTTTTCATAGGCGGCATGGTAAACGCAGACAACTACCCAACCTTATATGCAATATAGGGCGATTATTCTATCTCCACATGGGTCAACATATGACGGCGGCAACAGACGTTTTTAATGCCGATCTTGTCTAATACCAAGGCCTCGGGGGTTTTTTTGGCATTGTCTTTAGTTAGATACACAATGCGAAAGAGATCAGAATAGTCCTGATCCGACAGGCCACTCGCCTGGTCACGCTTGGTCTTCTCTACCTCCCGGATATAGTACTGGTATTTGTTGGCAATGACGTTACCGCATGTGAAACATTTGACCGGAATCATACTCATCGTGATAAAACGGTTCCAGTCCAAGGATACTATAGGATCATAAAATACGGTCTAAATCAATTTTTCTACTACGTCTCTTCAACGCCACCGTATCACCACGATAATATGGGCTTATATTAGCCATGCCATTTTTCAACACATTTGGGACATTTGCGCCCTTTTCATTGCGTACTCAGATCAATCCAATCATACTCACGGCATCGTATGGGTTAACTACACAGAGTTCTATACAAATCAAAAATATTACCGGGGTATTTACCAGCATCAACGTGATACGCTATGATAAAACCAATAGTTTGGTCACCACGTTTCAGGTGTCGCCATTTTTATTGGGGATGACTTTCACCGACGCGACCGTTACCACCAACATATCTTACGTCTACGTCATTCAACCCTTGTTCGGTGGCTTAATTGGTAAGAATTTTATTATACCCGGCACTGTCAATGCTTTAGTGAATAATTTCAATACCATAGATAATACTGATATGGTGATGTACTATACCTTTGAGACCCCGCAAATCTATGACCGCCCTCCTAATTCCTTTTCAGTACAAGCCCAGGGTCTCAATACCATCATTGATAGCTCGGCCATGGTTGTGTATTACCCAATGGACTATGTGTATTAGATGGACGGTTGCTTGTCTTCACTTACCCGGTAGCCCTTGGTCGTCTTCTTTCGAACCATTTTGGCGGGTTCTGTCGTTCCTGGTGCCGTTTTTTTTCCGTCCCTAGTCTGATGCCATTCGTCATGGCACGTTTTGCACAAGGACATGAGGTTCGCCGGATGGTTTTTGTGAAAGTGTCCAATGTATCCGTCGCAGTCGGCGTCGCGTTGATATTGCAAATGATGCATTTCTTCGGCCGCAGTTTTCCGACAGATTTCACATATACCCAGCAGTTTTTTGGTGTTATAATGAGACGGTTTTTGTTCCAATACGTCGGTTTGTACGGGGGAAAAATACCGGTGCCGTATGGCGTAGGCCCTCTCCAAGAAAATGGGGTCCATATGCATGGATTTGGCGACTTCAATACCGTAGGTACCATTGCCGGGTCCATCTTTCAGAACGCGATCATACACTAGGCAATCGTTTTGGGCATCGTAGAGCACGCTCATATGTTTCACCGCTATTCCCGTCGTCATGCCCTGCATTTCTTGGAACTTTAATATTTCGTGAAAATGCGTGGCAAATATAAAAGATGCCCGACGTTCGTGCAGGTGCATCAGACCCGCCATGAAGATGGACAATGCCGAATCTATTTCGGTACCTGAGCACAATTCGTCGCCCAAGACCAAGGTATGTTGGTCGGCCATTTTTAGAATCATCCGCAGTTCCGACATTTCCACCGCAAACGTGGAAAGTCCCTTGAATAGATTGTCATTACCCAAGATACGCGAATAGATGGCCCGGTACGGATGAAAACGAAAATGTGTGCAAGGCACGTAACACCCCGCTTGGGCCAAAATGACCGCAATACCTAAGGCACGAATCAAACTGGTCTTGCCCACCGCATTCGTCCCGTACAAGAGTATCCCGGAGGGCGTCTCGGCGCCTCCCATGAATACGTCGTTGGTGACATAAATCTCGCTGGTTTGCAACTGTTCAATCAATGCGTGCCGCAAACCTCTCGCCTCCACAAAGGAAGGTATAGGATTCTCCGAGCTCGGCACCAATTGCGGTTTGCAATACCGGTATTCTCGCGCTATGTGAGATTTGGTCACCAAGACGTCCCATATGGCTATTTCCTTGGCCACGGTTTCCAACACTGGGTACCATTTATCCGTCAATATCTGCAACACGTACTGGTAGGTAGTCGTCATCAAACGGTGCAGGTCGTCTTCAATCTGAAACAAATCATGAGAGATTTGCTTGAGCTGCGGAAATGCGATTTCGTCATAGCTTGCCGAGGCTTTGTTCACTTGAATAATACTCCACGGTACGCACGGGTATTCACCACTCCCTAAATTCAGTGCCACTTTGCCGCTGTTGCGCGATATCAGTTCTTTGAGCAACGCTCCGCGTTTTTTGGTGACTTGCAACGATATGCCACCCTTGTCCGTCTTATGCAAACGCACTCCTTCGGAAGTTCCACCTCCTGCTTGCGAGATGGCTTCATTCAATTGCCGTTGAATGGTTTCCAATTGAGCTAGTGCATGAGTTTGACGTGCCAGACAGGATGCTACATCGCTGAACCGTTCCGCCCGCAAAAACAGGGGGTGATTTGACCCACATGCTTCCAGATCAAACATGGACATTAATTCATTCATGCAGTCACCGAGTTTCACCATAATAGGGCCCTGTGTGCCTAGGTCCGAGATATACGTGGAGAATCCAGGGTCGGCCTCAATATATTCGTTATACATGGTTTTCCAAATCATCAGAGTTCGGTAGAGGTGAGCTATACCCACCGGTGACAGACGTCGCGACACCATTTGCCGGGCGATTTTCTCTAGGTCGCGCATGTCCCGCATCTGACGGCGAATATCCGCCACCGATGTAGGAGTCAATGTCGTCAAGACCTGTTCAATGGCGTCATAATCGCGGACCAATCGCACTTCGTCAAAGCCTGGATGCAATAGTTGATATTCCAGTCGGCGGCGACCCATCGGGGTCTGACATTGATTCAATAGTGCAGTCACTGAACCGAGACGCGTCCGTCTGTCACTGTGATTTCCGTCGGCCACCATATTCAACTGTTGAAGGGTATGGTTCGCCAAGACCAGTCGCTGCGACGCATTGGTAAAGGTGGGAAACTGTAATTTGCGTACCAAGTCCGTATTGTGATTTTCCACAAAATGCAGTAAATAGGCCCAAGCCTGGGTCGCCACAATATGGGTTTGAAACTCGCCACAGGTCATGAAGGTGTCCTCTGCAAACAACGCCCCCAATTGTTGACTCAAATAAGTCTGCTTGGTACAATTTGTCGCCGCCGTATCTTCATTCACTTCTACGTAATGCATCGCCACTTGACCTGACAAAGACAAGTATTTGATCAACGTCCGTGTCATATCGTCTGGCCATTCCGATACCACCACCACTTCACTCGGGTTCACCGTGGACACATGTCGGTCCAGTTCGTCCACGGTGGTCGGGTTCATCAACAACGGGGTTTGGTACTCAAATAAATGGGATTCGCCGGTAAATACATTCATGGAAGCCATGCCACATACCAGGACATCTCGGGTGGCCGTGTCAGTGGCATGTTTGCGCAATGCGGTATTGACCCCCATCTTGGAGAGCCATATGCAAGTGATATGATTGGAAATGCGGTCGCGGGTATCCACCTCTTGAGATAGAAATGTGCCGGGTGAATACACCGTGTCCAGCCCTCGCACCACGTCCTTTCCGTTTTTTTCTTGGGTGTAAATGACGACAGTAAACCCCGCTTCTACCATTTTTTGTATGTACCGGTCCAACTGATGATCACGTACTCCTGCCATCACCACAGGGCATGGCGGCATGCTCTTGACCCACTGAGTGAGTGCTTTGGCCGCAGCCGGACTATTGTCTAGAATTGGGAATGGTTGTGTACATGTTGCCTCGGTACATTGACCTAGCAGTATTTTCTTTTCGGCAATGTTCAGGTCGCAATGTTCAGCGAAAGCTTGGATGGGGGTGATTTCGTAGGAACCGGTGAATGGGTTGCGGATACTGTATACTTCAAAAAACGCCCCGACCTGTAAAAGTACCACGGTAAACTTACCATATTGCTTCTGGTACTGCTGCGTCAATTTAAAATAGTCTATGATGATGGAATCTTCTTTAGCAGACATGAGTTGCATCATAATAACAAGTAATGTTTATGTTATTATGCAGATGTTGCGCGTTTATCGGGTAAATATGGGAGCACAGACGGGAGCGTTGCACATCAAGTAAGATATTTGTCCGGCACCTCCTCGGCGTTTGACCGTGAGTCTTTGATTTTGCTTGCGTTTTTGGTGCCGCATCTTTCGGCGTAAGGTAGATGCCACTTTCCGAGAAGTACGACTGGACATTATAGAATACGCACTTATTTTTTCGCTCGGCGCGTTTTGCGGCTACCGTTCTTGGACGCCGTCCGCTTCTTTTTCTCTCCACCCAGCGTCTTTCCCGTAGAACCCGTGAGATCGGTAGCGCCGGCCGGAACAGGCATGTCGGCCGGAGCCACTGCCGCACCATCCGAGGCGACCTCGGCAGGCACCAAAGGCGCCATCGCGCCCCCCGTGCTCTTCTTGGTACCGCGCTTGTACACTTTCTTGGCGTCCTTCATGGCATCTTTGAATTGGTAATTTTTGTTGGCCTGCTTTTGTTCGCGATAATATTGAGTGACAAACTTGGTCCACTCGTTCATGGTATATATGACCTGGATATTTTATCGCAATTTCAAATAGCCTAAAGTGTAGTCGGTCGCACGAATGGTGAAGTATACCGCGATAAAATAAACCACTCCGTGAATTAACGCGTATTTCACTACCGAGCCCTTTTCCGGAATGGTGATGAGGATCCCCGGTGTCGTGATGAAAAAAAAGAAGGTGGCAATGAGAGTGTATAGGATCTGTTCAAGTTGGTTCCACATCCAGGAACTTGCTATAATATATCCTTGGTATGAATTTCCGGGTCAGAGGTCGCGGCAAAGAAAAAGAAAAAGGAGAGGGCAGAGGCGGAGAATGAAATGTATGTATGAACTTACATGGGTACTACGGCTCTAGACGCTGACATGGTAGAACGAGGTGAGGATTGAGGAGTATGGTCGCGACTCAGCATGTTACGAACAACCTGCCACCCCGGAATCGTTAATGTGGCGACCTGGCTAATATAAGGACGTGGCTGGTACGATACAACGAGTTGTGGTGGGGGTTGGACGACCGGTTTCGGTTTGGCACGCAGTGCCGCAAGTTCCAGTCGCCGGTCCTCTTCCTGGTCTTTTCTAACCACCTCGGGATTGTGGCGTTTCCACTCCTGGATGGCCAGGGCGAGGGCGGTATTCTTGTAGAGGGTTTTCACAGTAATCGCGGAACGGTCCAGGGGACTGGTAGAGTGTTTCTGGAACCACCCTTCAATCGCACTCTTTTCGTAGGTGTATCCGTCGGCGGCGACCACGGGGTTGGACATGAGTAAGAGGGTAATCGGACACAGCCAATCTTTGAGAGGTTCCGTACCTTTGGAAAATATAGAGGTACGTGCAGTCGCTTCTGTCTCGGTTTGTTGCATGGTTTGGGGTGTAACTGTATTGACATGAGTAAAAATGAGATTTTCAATTTTTCAAATGGACTCTAGATGCTTGGTATGAATTCCCAGTCCAGATCGTGACAGACCTTTTTCCAAATTTGGTCCTGTTCGCGTTGCTTGTCCACATCCTTCATGAGGATGATATAGGGCAAATACTGGGTTTGGTCCAACAGCACGCACAACTGGTAGAGGGTGTAGGTATAATTGAAAAAATTGGTACGGTTGGCTGGGCAATGCAGCGCCCACGGTTTCTGGATCTCAATGAAGAGGACACACAGCGTCTCGTGAAGTTCTTCGTTCATGATGGGGGGTTTGATCCCAAACAATGAATTGATGTATTGGATGTGTTCAAAGTACTTGTTCAGACCCAGTTTGCGCAGGATATCACGCATCTTGTCATAAGTAAGTTGACTGGTGTCGGTGATGCGTTCCTTTTTGATGCGGGCCCGGATGGCTTCAATGACTTCTTCGGGAATTTGCGTGGTCTCCTTGGCTTGGAACTGTGAGAGAATCTCCTTGAAATGGTTGAGACGAATGTACGCGGTGTAGGATACTTCGTTGGGGGGCTCTTTATTGGCCGGCTTGGCGTTGTCTACAATATGGGTGATGAAGGCGCCGCATTGCGTGTTATTACAAATCAAAATGCCTTCTTCGTCTTGGGGAATGAGTTCACCACGGTGGCATTTTTCACAAATATCCGACGGAAAGACAAAATCCTGGATGTTGATGATCTCATTGTTGACGTTTTTCCAGTAATTTTGGTAGGCGTTGCGTGAGGTTTGGTAGCGATTGCTCAGCATATTGGATGACTCGGGGGTGGTTCCTTTGACCTTGAAAAACTGGTTGAGGAGGTTAACGTTCTGGGTGCCCCCGCCTTCGGAAATGTCCTTTTTCTGCTCAAAGTACTGAAAAATATACTTGGAGTTTTGCAAGAGGTACTCTTTACGCTTGGATTGCAGTTCCTTGATGGTTTTCTTGGTCTGTTCAATCTTGTCCAGTGCGTCCAGGTATTCTTCCAGTCGTTTAGCCGACGCGTGACGTTTAGCCGCAGACTTCCAACCTTGGATTTCTTCTTTGAGTTGGGGGATGGTTTCATGTTCCAAGGTATCAAAATACTGGAGCATCTCAGTATGTTTCTCGTCAATGGTCTTGCTGGAAAAGGCGGCTTTTTTGTTGTCGGATGTGGTGGGTTTGCATGCAGTGGCAATAGAGGCCCGGGTTATGTCCTTTCCCGGGGCCTTTTTCATGATTCAGTTATAGAGGGGTATTCTGGGCATCTTTTACACCCTTTTTCGCCCTATAGTATAATGGGGAAGCAACGGCAACTGGCGCGTACCAAGAAGGACCGGCGCGCAAAGCGGGCTCGCAAAACGTCTCGCCGCACGCGGGGTGGTAACGGCGAGGGTCAGCAATCGTGGCGGTTTTTTAAAGAGGAGCCGGTTCCCGCCCAAAAAGGGTTGTGGGCGAAAATAGGCGACATGTTTTCCCCGTCATCCAAACCGGTTGCTCCGGCTCCTCTGGCGGCGGGTCCATCTGACCAAGTGGTGGCACAGTTGTCGGCCCAGTTGGGGTTTTCAGAGTCGGATGCACAGATGTTCAACAGTCATGCTCAGCGCAATGGTTTAAGTGACCAATTGTACGTTCAAAAGGCGCTAGGATTTGACGGGACAGACAACGCAGCCAAGTTTACCGAGGAATACGGCAACAAGTTGCAACTGGCCCTCAATATATACCGCGAACAAGGGGTACGTGCGCCGGCTCTCATGGTTGCCATGAGTACGTACACGAAAAGCCAGGAAAAATGGGGGCAGTAGATACTTCATGTGTACCCGTCGTAGTAGAGGTAGACGCGTTCCACGAGTTCGGTGTTTTCATCGCGCTGGATACGGGCGATTTGTCGGTCTATTTCGCGTTTAAGTACGGCGAGTCGGGTCGCGATTTCGGGATTTTTCGTTTTTCCGTTGGATGCTTGGTATTTGTCCGGATTGAACCGGATATATACCCATTTACCCGAGTGGGCCATGTAGAGGTCATCGTACCGGGTTTCTTCGTTCATCGCATCGTAAGATTTGTGTTGGTTTTCATCGGTTTCCACGGCCAAGAGGGTGTTGCCGAGGAGTTGGTAGTGGTCAATGCGCCGACGGATGGTGCAATCGCAGTGATGGGTTTGTATAGGACGATCGTGATGGAACCCTTCGTAGTGCGCATTGATGAAATCCCGCACGGCAATTTCCTTGGTCTTGGACCGTATTTGAAAGGTGAGAGGGTCCAACGGAAATTCGCGGCGATAGCATTCGGTGCAATAGTTTTTGTATTTGATGTTGCCGACGCGCTGATAAGGGCATCCTGTCTCGGGGTTCCCAGGGCATTTTCGGCTTTTGACATCTATCATGGTATCCGTCTTGCACGAAACACAGCAAATGGGAATGGTTTCACCCGGTTCGTTGAATCCCGGAATGGCTTTGCCACATTGGCAACGGCGGTTCACGACATTGATCATGGTGTGGGTTTTGCACCGAATACAACATATAGGATCCGTTTCTCCGGGTTCATTGTAGGTGGGAATGACCCGGTCACAGCGACAGCGTTTATGCTTCACATCCACCATCGTTTCGGTTTTACATGCCACGCAGCATATAGCACGCAATTCCCCGGGTTCATTATAATTGGGACGGGCTTTACCGCATTGGCAAAGTCGGTCTTTGACATTGACCATCGTGGGGGTTTTACAGGATAAACAACATATGCGTTCTTTTAAACCCGGTTCATTATAATTGGGTATAGCTTTCCCACAGCGACATAACTTATCGCGGACATTGACCATGGTGGGGGTTCGGCATGACGAACAATATTTAGCTTCTTTCATACCTGGTTCGTTGAAACAGGGTATAGATTTTTGACAGAAGCATCGCTTATTGACAATATCCACCATGTTTTCTAACCGACAGTCTGCGCAATAGGCGGGTTGAGTCTCGGTGGGGTAATGAAAGGTGGGTCGTTTCGTTCCACAGAAGCATTTTCGTAGTTCTTTGATATTGGTCATCCCTGGTTCTTTGCATAGATTACAACATATAGGTTTGGTTTCGGAGGGAAAATTATACAATGGATGTGCTTTGGAACATCGGCAGCGTGGATTCACAATATTTACTGTCCCCTCGGGCTTACAGGAATTGCAATATTTAGCTGGTTTAACGCCGGGATAATTGAACAACGGTTGATGGAGACCACATGCACATTTTTTATGCAAGCTTATCATGGAGTCGGATTTACATAGAGAACAATGGGTAGGTGTAGTTTCACCGGGATTGGAAAAGGACGGAATGGAAGTATTGCACGCGCACAATTTACGATATCGTTTAGGCATAATACCTCACTCCACCCCCTGGTATAATTAGACATGTGGCGTGTATGTGTATAAAATCAATTTTACAGAGGCGGAACAAAAACTTTGTAAATCCCCCATTCTTCTCAGATTTTTTTCTTTTATAACACTATATACAATACCCAAAAAATGGCTGGTGGTCTTCTCCAATTGGTGGCATATGGAGCACAAGACGTCTTCCTCACTGGAACCCCCGAGATTACTTTCTGGAAGGTGTCGTACAGACGCCACACGAACTTCGCGATGGAGTCCATCGAGCAGACCTTCTCCGGCCAGGCCGACTTTGGCCGCCGTGTGACCTGCACGATCTCCCGCAACGGTGACCTGGCTTACCGCACCTACCTGCAGGTGACTCTCCCGGAGATCAACCAGACCATGGCGCCGGCCACGAGCTCGGACGGTGTCTATGCCCGCTGGCTGGACTTCATTGGTGAGCAGCTCATCGCTCAGGTGGAGGTGGAGATTGGTGGCCAGCGCATTGACCGCCAATACGGTGACTGGATGCACATCTGGAACCAGCTCACCATGACGGCGGAGCAACAGCGTGGCTACTTCAAGATGATTGGCAACACGACCCAGTTGACCTACATCACGGACCCCACGTTCGCGGCCATCTCGGGCCCTTGCTCGGCCACGGGCGGACCTTCCCAGGTGTGCTCCCCGCGCAACGCGCTCCCGGAGACCACCCTGTACATCCCTCTCATGTTCTGGTGGAACCGCAACCCGGGTCTCTCGCTCCCGCTCATCGCCTTAAAATCTGTAGGGCAGAAAAGCATCCAAACTAAAGCATCCGAGCCCTGCTTTAGTAAAAATTTGTTGTGGTCTCGGGAGGAAGCTTTTCCTCATACCCAGATGCTAGTCGGTGCTTGCTGCTAAGGATGCAGTAAGACTACTGGCAACACGACCAAACTGCGGGAAACCCGTAAAGGCGTATAAAAGAAATTGTGAGTATTATGAAAACCGGTTTAAAAATAGCGCAATTAATGGTAGTATGGAGAAAACATGTTGTAAATGCAAACACGTCCAATCGGTGAGTGAATTTGGAAAACTTGCCAAATCACCTGATGGTTTGCGTTATGATTGTCGCAGTTGCAGAAAAGACTATCGTGAATGTAACAAAGATAAGATTAATCAAAAATTAAAAGCATATTATCAGGAACACAAAGACGTCTTATTGGTGCAAAATCGTGAATACCGATTAGCCAATAAGGATGTGATCAATATACAGCGAAAAGAGTACCGTAATCGTCCAGATGTAAAAGAACATATCAAACAAAAACAGCGAGAGTACTTGCCTAAGAGAAAAGCGGACATGAAAAACAAATACAGTAACGATATCAATTACAGATTGAGAGTTACTATCCGCTCAAAACTTTGGGAGGCATTAAAAAAAGGGAAACAACACAGTTCCCTTAGCTATCTCGGTTGTGATTTGGAGTTCTTCAAACAATGGATAGAATTTCGCTTTGATGAAAATATGACCTGGGAAAATTGGGGGTCGTATTGGCATATTGACCATATTTTACCGATAAATGCTTTTAAAGATAATCACGATACGAATAAGTTTTGTTTTCATTGGACAAACTTACAACCACTCACCGCGTTTGAAAATCAATCAAAAGGTGACAAATTACAACTCCATTATTACTTTAATAACATTGTGAATATAGTCCGGTTCAATAACAAATACAGACAATTTCTGGGGTACCAAGCTGTAAATGAAAGTTTACAGTGGCTGAGAATGGAACTCAGGTATGGTAAAAATCCCCCGCATGAAGATGTGCAAACATCTGAAATCGGCAATCCGCAGCCAAGCTCCTACGTCCGATATGATAAGGATATGGAGAAGGTTCAACGACTAAATGGTGGTGGGTCTGAGTGCACTAATCATGCACAATGATGGCTTAAGATATAGTCTAGCCCCTGGCAAAAGTTTTCATAGAGTTATACTGGTTGATCAACTATGAAAATGCCAATAAATATCCCGAAAGGGAGGGTATATGTGGTTCGTACAGTACCACGAGGTCAAGATCAACCTGGACATCCGCCCGATTGGCGAGTGCCTGTGGGCCGTCAAGACCCTGACGTCCAAGTACGGCTCGGGCACCGTGTCCGCCACCGTGCCTTACCAGCAATCGTTGGTGGCGGCGTCCCTCTACGTGGACTATGTGTTCTTGGACACGGATGAGCGCCGCAAGATGGCCCAGAACCCGCACGAGTACCTGATTGAGCAGGTGCAGTTCACGGGTGACGAGTCGGTCGGTTCCTCCTCGAACAAGATCAAGCTCAACTTCAACCACCCTTGCAAGGAGCTCATCTGGGTTGTCCAGCCGGACGCCAACGTGGACTACTGCTCGTCCCTGGACAACACCCAGGTCCTGTTCAAGACCCTGGGTGCGCAGCCGTTCAACTACACGGACGCCATTGACGCCCTGCCCAACGCCATCCACGCGTTTGGTGGCCCGGCGGAGACGTCCTCGGGTAACTTCATTGTGTCCTCGGGTGTGTTTGAGATGGCGGGTGCGACGGACTCACCTGTCATCTCCAGCTCCCAGACCTGGCAGACGTCCAGCTCGGCGGACCTGCCGTTCACTTCCCAGGTGGGCGCGGCGGAGGGCTCCTACGTGTCCGACGCCGGCACCTTTGTGCTCGCGGAGACCGCCTTGGACATGCACTGCTGGGGTGAGAACCCGGTCGTCACGGCCAAGCTGCAGCTCAACGGCCAGGACCGCTTCTCGGAGCGTGAGGGCTCGTACTTTGACGTGGTCCAGCCCTACCAGCACCACACCCGCGCCCCGGACACGGGCATCAACGTGTACTCCTTTGCCCTGCGCCCGGAGGAGCACCAACCCAGCGGATCGTGCAACTTCTCGCGCATTGACAACGCCGTTCTCCAGCTGGTGCTCTCCTCGGGCACCGTGGCGGGCACTGCCACGGCCAAGGTGCGTGTGTACGCGGTGAACTACAACGTCCTGCGTGTTATGTCTGGCATAAACAGAAACAAACAGCTGTGCCCAAAAACAACCCGCCGCAATCAAACAGGCCCTGTTTGCGGAAACTTCGGTAGAGCCCCTGTTAATATGGTCGCTTGTTGTTAGTGAGGTCGCAAGACCTTGCAAGATTACTTGTTGTTCGGGGAACCCCTTAGAGCCTCAACTACGAAGTGTGATTGGGAAACCTTCACATGGCGGAGAACAGAACTCCGGTATCGTAATAATGTTGAGGATTGGGCAATCCGCATGGTTACAACCTAAAGACGCTAGTAACATGCTAGTCTATGGTTGGCCGTCAGAGACTGAACGGTAATCGCTCGGTAGTGAAGGTCTAAGCAACCTGAACCGGGTTAAGATACAGTCCGTCCCCTAGGGAAACTTAGGGGTTTTACATCTATTCTTAATAGTAATTTTATTAAGGGTTTGACTGCATATTTGCAGACCAAAAAATAGATGTAACCACTCAACAGGCTGGAGTGGCGTACAGCAACTAAACAAATCAATATTCAATGCATATTGATTAAAAAGTAATATAAAGGATTCATACTATAAATTTTTATAGTACGGATAACATGTCTGCTTCTATAACTTATCATCATAATGACGCATTGAACTGTGAAGAAGTTCAATTTAATGATACTCATACGTATTTGTTAGATATTGATAACATGTATAAGATATTGAATTTTTCAAGAAATTTTACTTTACGTGAGGGTGATACTTATCCATGTTTTACAACAACAAATAATAGGCGTGTGAGCATATTGGAGTTTTTATATAATTTCACAGAAAACAATGCATGTTATGTTTTCAAAAACAATGATGTATATGATTTACGAAAGCATAATATTACAATTAATCATCCATACCATGACGAAGTGAGTAATAGATATACAGTCAAACAGTTTATTGAAGGACATTATCAAACACGAGGAAAAAGTGCTAATATCATGAAAAATCCTATATGGGTTGTGGAAGAAAATGGTAAAGAATTGTTGTTCATGTTTTGTGAAACGGCTACTCTAATTAAACTATGTAGGCAATCGTATGAAAAAATATTGGATTATGAGAAAGAAAATAGTGTAAAAATTACCTGGTTTAAACATACAAATGGTTATATAAATTCAAGTCAAAGACTCTACATTCATCAGGTAATTACGGGTTGCTTTGGTAATGGCCGTGGAACTTCCAACGTGAGCGTGGACCACATTGACAGAGACCCGTTGAATAATATGATGGAAAATTTACGTATAGCCACACGTGAAGAACAGGAACAAAATTCCAAAGGTATTGCACCCAAAACCAAACGGGCTAGACAAACTAAGGCCCGACCGTTACCGGATGGTATCACTCAAGGTATGTTGAAGAAATATGTTGTGTATTACAACATCGTGGACAAGAGCAAAAATAAAGCACGCGAATTTTTTAGTGTGGAAGGTCATCCAAATCTACAAAAACGTTGGGAATCAACCAAGTCAAATAAAGTGTCTATTATGGAAAAATTGCGCCAAGCCAATCAAAAGGTGGATGAATTAGATAAATTATGAACACCGGTACGATAATTAGATACCTTCGTACCCCATTGTATAGAATTTCCTTCCCACCTATATATAGCACATAAACATCATGCCTGCTAAGAAACCGTGCCAAGGAGAAATCGTCAGAATCGGCGGCCACGATTGGTGCGTCGGTGAGAAAATCCAGTCCAAGTGGAAGCATTCCAAGCTCAATAAGACCAAGAAGACCAAGAAGCAGAACAAAAAAGCCGGGGGCAAACGTCGGACCCAACACCGTCGTTGAATGGAATCCAATCCCCAGATAATGTATAGGATCACTCCATCACAGCATGAAACTCGTCGGGTTCACGGACATGTGCCCCCCGGCCTATGTGTATTTAGTCGTGTCTACCATGGCGATTACCGTGATGTTCCTGCAAAATTATTATGTCATGCAAAACGTCTACGGTAGTCCCGACCACAACGTGTATTGTTTAGGATCCTACAGTTGCGAGGTGAGCAGCGTCGGCATGTTGTTTTTGATCAAGGTCCTTTACATTCTTTTCTGGACATGGGTACTCAACCTCATCTGTCGCGCGGGGGCCCCGGGCTTTGCCTGGTTCTTGGTCCTCTTGCCCTTTTTGGTGTCGTTCATCCTCCTGGCCTCTCTGTTTTTCCAAGGCAGTTAGCCCCCTACCCCTCCCCGACCCCCACCTTTCCACCCTCATTATGTGATGATATATCAGATAATGACCACTAGACGCCGCCACACTCACTCAAGGTCGTCGGCTGCGAGACGATCCAAACGCCGGTCCGTACCGACCCCTCAAGTACGCACCCAGGAAGGTTGGAAAATCATTCATGTGGCCGGAACCCCCCAAGAACGCGGATTCACCCATGGATTTCTCCTTCACCAAGAATTGGCCCGTATCCAAGAAAAATTCCCGTTCATTGTGAACGAAGAACTCAGGTATCCGTATAAAAAATACCTCGCCACGTGTCGCCGGACGATTACCCCGCTCTTGAAAACCGATTACCCCGAGTTTTACCAAGAGATCCAGGCGATTTCCGAGGGGGCCAAGCAGGCCGGTACAGACATTCAGGTGGATGTCTTGGTCGCTTGGAACGCACTGATGAGCATGTACGAGTATTTGCATCCCGCCCCCAAGCGGCGCGAACGCAGTGGGCGTTGCAGTGCCTTCATTGCCACAGGTAAAGCGACCCGTAACGGCGAAATTGTGATGGGGCATACGACGCATACTGACTTGGTCTCGGGTGCATTCTTCCATATTATCATGTATGTGCGGCCGCATCGTGGTGTCCCTTTTTGCATGCAGACCGCGGCCGGATGCATCGCCAGCGGCACCGACTGGTTCCTCACGGAGGCGGGTATCGTGGGCTGCGAGACGACCATCAGCGACATCAATTACCGGCCGACGTTTTCCCCAGGACATGCCCCGTATTTCTGTAGGATACGTCATGCCATGCAGTATGGTAAATCCTTGGATGATTATGCCGCGATCATGACACACCATAATGCGGGCGACTATGCGTCATCGTGGCTCTTCGGTGACGTACGTTCTCAAGAAATCATGCTATGTGAGCTCGGGTGCAAAATCGCCCATGTTCAGCGCACCCGCGACGGTATCTACTACGGCATGAACAGCGCCATCTCACCGGAACTACGGGCCCAAGAAACCGACGACCAAGAATTTTTCAATCCCCAAACCTCGTCGGGGGGACGCAACGCACGCCTGCACGAATTGTTGTATAAGATCCACTACGGCAAATTGAACCCCGAGATAGCCCAAACGATTCTATCGGATCATTACAACGTGGCGACCAAGAAACGCAAACCCGGGGCCACCACTATTTGCGTCCATACTTACGACGACGCCACAGATTACGCCGAAAACTACCCCCACGGCTGCACCGACGGCAAAGTTCTGGATGCAGCCAGTGCCCGTCGGATGACTTTCTGGGGTCGATTCGGCCCCTGTTGTGGTCGCGGGTTCCATGCTCCCCATTTCTTGGAACATCATCCACGCTACAAAAAATGGTGTGACGTCCTGGAAAGTTACCCTGTGCATCCATGGACGCAATTGCATGCATGATCTCTCCGCTCAAGATGGAAAGATCATACCAAGAACAGTATAGGACCATACCACGACCCCCATCTCACGACCCCCCATTTAATCCATGGTCAAGACGGATTTGCGGAGAGCGTAGTAAACCAAGGGAATAAAGACGCTGTAGAAGCACCAGAGTCCACCCACGTGTTCGGTGCCGTAAAATAATCGTGTGGTCAAAAAGAGTACCATGGATTTTAACGCGCACACGAAGCCGAAGGTTGGCCAAATATGCGGTACAGGCAGTTGCGGATCTTTGGTCTGGACATGGATAGTTCCTGTACGCGGACGCCACTGCATCAACAAGGGAGTACCTACGTACCAGAGTCCCCCCATGGTCAATAAATACGAACCGTAGGCAAATTGAAAATGTTTCATGTAATTCCATTGCCAAAAGAGGTGCGTGGTGCGGTCTTTCAATGTGCACTCCTTCTCTTTGGTCGTCAAAAATTCCCACGAGTAGCGACCCATCACCACGACATATAGGAACAATAGAAAGGCAATGACCCAACGGTTTATTTCTGGCAATCCGGTATTGATGGTGAGAATCGCCCCACCCAATACCACTGGCTGCAGATGATTCAGGACCATCCCCACAATAGAAACAGCCCGATTGTAGTCGTCGCATATGGGATGATTCCAAAGTAAATAGTCAATACCTTGCATCAAGGATACAAAACCGTAGCATACGCCGAAAATTTGGTCGGGGAATGCCCCTAAACTGTATACTATGATGGCTCCGGCCAGGCCCATCGTCAGTGAGAACAGGCTCATGGATGCGGAAAAACACATGGTATCTTTGACGAGTACTCCTATACTATTTGTTTATTTTGTTGGCTCGGGTAAAGAGCCGGATAAAGGGCCGATTTCCATTATGAATTGTGTGCCTGTACTACCGCCGCGATTCAGGGGGGTCAATTCGCCAATCGGGTGTTCATCGCCGAGTAAATACGCCCCGTCCGGTTCAGGGCCACTTTCCAGGTCGGCAACAGGTGCCGAGATGTCATGGGTGGCCGCAGACAACAATAGGGTCAATGTTTCTTGGTCTATTGAATCACTGGCTAACAAGGATTTGACTTTCTGTACGGTACTATTGTCCACCTGTTGGTCTATGAGCGATTTATAAATGGCAAACCGGTGTTGTTTCATCACGGTGGTTGGCATGTTTGACGATTTTTTGAAAAAATCGCCGACGAGAATAATTTTCAGTTTGTCCAGCATTTCGTTGCTACCCATGATTTTGACATGGTCTTGGAGATAACTGTAGAGCTTGACCCGTTCTTCCAACGGAACCGTGGCCAGATGTGACGAATGGTTGGACAATATTGGCGTGAGCTTTTCCATGACACTTTCATCAATATTATTGTGTTTATTCAGAAGCTTGCAGTAAATATCAAAGCGTTCTTCCGAAGACACGGAATCTTCGTCATCTTGGTCATTCAGATGCTTTTGGAGAGGCAATTCGGCGGATATTTCGTTGACTTCGGTCACTGCCGGTGATGGTAGTTGAGAATCACGACGACGACGGGTCGGGGGGTTTACCTCAGACTTGCCGAAGAAGTAGGACAAGAACCCTCCGGTAAACGTAGACGAAGACGGTATCGCAGATGTATGGGATGGATGGGTAACCCGGTTCGGTTTGTGTTCTTTGGCATCGGTTTCACTGTTTCTGGAACCGGCGCCCGAGGAAAGACGTTCAATTACGACCACATCAATGGGAGCCAGCTGGTCTTGAATGGCTTTGTCCAAGACGTTGGAATTTTCAATCATTTTGCAGTAGATGGCGAATTTGCCGTCTAGGTATTTGAGACCGTCGCCGTTGCGATGTTCAGGGTCCAACGAAAGCACCTTGTAGATATCAATCGCTGTCAGGTAAAAGTCGCGACTGTTCATCAACTCATTTTCCATCTTTTTTTGGACTTGCAAGAAAAGTTCAATGGAACCGATGAGACCCGTCACCAGACTCAACATGCAACATATGATGGAAATATATTGTTGTTCTAAAAAAGGCTGTAATCCAATGTTCAGCACCGACGCAAACGCCGAAATGATGATGATGGGAATGCGAAAATATTTCAACAGCGACAACAATAAGAAGTACTGTTTTTTGTGGTAGTCGGATAAAATGATACAATTGCAGCGGATATTTTCTAAAATAATGTCGGCGTCTTCGGGCCACGCGACACGCATGGTATCTTTTTCGTAATTATTTTGCTCGGTCTCTGTACTGTCTATTTTGAGTGATTTGTTGAGTGATGCCGCGGACATGAATTTTTATTCTGCTTAATATGACTATACCTTGGTGCGAGATAATTTCCCAAATTGAATGTATAGGATCTAATTCAAACGCGTTATTATCACGTGGGCAGAGACCGGTTTCGTGCCGCCGGAAATAAGGGTAATCGTGAGTGCCGTTGTTTCTGTCGCGGGATTTCTGACGGTGAGTATGGAGTTGGGGGTCGTGGTAGCAATGAGAAACATACCCACGATTTGAGAGGTGCCGGTGGCACGACCTACCACGGTATAATCCTGTTCTTGGGTATTCAATGTGAGACATAATTGTCCGGCTTCGCTCACACTGACCTGGAAAGAGACTTGATATACGCCAATTTTGGCAAGTTTGAACGCGCCGGGTCCGGACCGGGTAACGTCGGAACCAAAGGTTGGACCATCGTTGGGGAAAAGCACGTCCGTCCCGGGGGCGACTGTATCTGTATTGTCAGGGGGCATGAGTGCATAAAAATCCGCGGCACTTAGTGCACTTCCTGCTGTACCCGTGGGTCCAAAGGGTCCAGTAGGGCCGGTATTGCCTTGTGGTCCGGTAACGCCAGTAAAGCCGGTATTGCCAGTAGGGCCTGTATTGCCGGTAGAGCCGGTAGAGCCTGTAGGGCCTGTATGGCCTGTAGGTCCGGTATTGCCAGTAGGGCCTGTATTGCCTGTAGGTCCGGTAGAGCCTGTATTGCCTGTATTGCCTGTATTGCCTGTAGAGCCTGTATTGCCTGTAGAGCCTGTATTGCCTGTATTGCCAGTAGGTCCGGTATTGCCTGTATTGCCAGTAGGTCCGGTAGGTCCGGTAGGTCCGGTATTGCCTGTATTGCCAGTAGGTCCGGTAGATCCAGTAGATCCGGTAGAGCCGGTATTGCCAGTAGGGCCTGTATTGCCGGTAGAGCCGGTAGAGCCTGTAGAGCCTGTATTGCCTGTAGAGCCTGTATTGCCTGTAGAGCCGGTAGAGCCTGTATTGCCTGTATTGCCGGTAGGTCCGGTAGAGCCTGTATTGCCGGTAGATCCGGTAGATCCGGTAGAGCCGGTAGAGCCGGTGGGACCCATGATGCCCGTCGCCCCTACAGGCCCGGTAGAGCCGGTAGGTCCGGTAGAGCCGGCTGGTTGGCATGAACATTCAATATCAACTACAATGATGGTGTCGTCGCAATGACGAAAACTTTTTTCACATTTGTTTATTTTATGCATACTGGAACGGTTCGGCATGATGATGTATAATATGAACAAACAGATGATTTTTTGCTAGATAAAATAGGGTAAAAAGAGGTAAAATCACTGCTTGGTGTACAAAACTACACGTTTGAATTTGTAGTAAGTGAACCGAATAGCACTTGTCATAAAATTGATTTAGAAAACTTCCCACTGTATTGTAGAAGAGTACGTAAGATGTCGGGAAAACCAGTCATGATCAAAGATGTGGTGGAGTCAGAGGGGGTTCTTCAATTTACCCTATTTGATATTCCCATGTGTTACGCGAACGCATTGCGTAGAACGGTGTTATCAGATGTCCCTGTATGTGTGATTCGCAGTGAAAATGAGGCAGTGAATCAGTGCCACTTTGAGGTCAATACGACGCGATTTCACAACGAAATCTTGAAGCAGCGGCTGAGTTGTATTCCGATTCATATGAAAGACATGGAGGTTTTGCCAGGAAAGTACGCGCTGGAGGTGGACATGCAGAACGATTCCGATGAAATAAAGTATGTGACTACCGAGCATTTCCGCATCAAAAATAAAGAGACGGGAAACTACACGACCAAGGAGCAAACCCGGGAAATATTTCCCCCTGACCCCATGACCCACGATTATATTCAGTTTTGCCGCTTACGTCCCAAGATCAGTGAGACGATTCCGGGTGAACATATCAAGTTCACGGCGGATTTTTCGGTATCCACGGCCAAGGAAAACAGCATGTTCAACGTGGTGTCCAAATGTACCTACCAAATGACGCCGGACCGGGATGCCGCTGACAAAGAATGGAAAAAACGCGAGGGGGAGTTGAGAAAAAAACTGACCTCTATTACGGAGGATGAAATAGAATTTGAGAAGCGAAATTTCCAACTCCTGGACGCCGAACGATATTATATGCCAAACAGTTATGATTTCACGATTCAGTCTATTGGAATCTACAGCAACCCGGAAGTCGTGAAGAAGGCCCTCACTGTATTACAAAATAAGTTGGTTGATACGATACAGTTGGTGGCCAACGACGACATTGCAATTAGAAAAAGTGAGACTACCATGGAGAATTGTTACGACGTCATTTTAGAGAATGAGGATTACACCCTCGGAAAAATCGTAGAATTTGTACTCTATGAACGGTATTATATGAAGGACAAGACGCTCTCCTTTTGTGGTTTCAAAAAGATGCATCCGCATTTCACGGAGAGTGTATTGCGTTTAGCCTTTGTGGAGCCGACCGAAAAGGACCAAATACGCTATGTGTTGAAGGAGGCGTGTATGGAAGGTGAACAGCGGGTCAAACAAATATTCGGTCTATTCTAATATAGAGGTACGAACATGGAGACATGGGCGGCGTATGCGTGGGCGTTTGGTATTGTGATTACGGTAATGTTTTTTCCGCAACAGTCCATGCGGACCGCGGTAAACAGTGCGTGGTATAAGAATATACGTCCGGCGGCGACCCCGCCCAATTACGTGTTTCCAATTGTCTGGACTATACTTTACTATTTGATCGGGGTGGCGTTGGCACAGACATTGCAGTTACCCAAGTGGACAGATACGGTCACGACCCTGTTGTATGTTTACGGGTTCAATTTGATATGCAATGTACTGTGGTCGTTTGCCTACTTTGGTAGTCGGGACGTGGCGTTGGCTCTAGTGATTTTAGCGGCAATTGTGATCTCTACGGCACTTTTGTTGTATTATACGTATTTGCTGTTGCCCTTGTGGGTGGTGGGTATCTTGGTACCGTATCAACTATGGGTCATATTTGCCCTGTATCTGAACGCGGCGTCGTTGTATAAGATAAAGAAAAATTGATTCTTGTGCATGACCTTTACAAACACGCATTATACCCACCTGTGAAAACATGGAATCTGCAAACAAAGTGGTGGATGTGTATATCATTCAGTTCAAGGATGATATACGTGAAAAGATGAATGCGTTGGAACTGATTACCAAGGAAACTTCGGAGGAGCAACGCGACCGGGTACGTGAACTCTTGGAGTTCATTTACGAGTATCCGAAGTTGGTATTGACCAAACAAGATTTGACATCAACCAAGTCAAAAAAACCTGCCCCTGCTTCAGATGCTGCTTCGGTCACCAATGTAGTACCTTCTGTTGCCCCATCTATTGCTATTCCGGACGATCAGATTTGTGTGGCTAAACGTTCCGACGGGGTTCAATGTACACGCAAAAAGAAGAAGAATTGTGACTATTGTGGTACGCATGCCAAAATTGAACAGGTACAGGCTGAAAATTCGCGTATCAATGCGTCCATGTCCTCCACCCAAAAAATGGAAATCTCTGCCGAGGACATTGACGGAATCATTTACTACATTGACAAATATGACAATGTGTACCACACTGAAGACATCATGGATGCTAAAGAGAATCCACGCATTATCGCTAAAGCGGTAAAAATGGGAGACAATACGTATAAGATTCCCGATTTCATGGTCTGAGGCCTCTTTACGTGGGTCCCGGCTCGGTCCCAGGTCCAGCTCCTTCAAGAGAAATGTTCTCGGTTATTTTACGCACGATGGTCTCTTTGGTCACTACCTTCCGGTTACCTAAAATAAAGTTATTTAGCTCATTTACCTTGTCAGAATCACCTTGAAAATACGTCGATAAAACTTCCAATAGGACACTTTTGGTGATGGGTTGCTTGACATTCTTTTTCTTGTAAAGAATCTGACCATTGTTAATGTCAAAGCAATCTATTTGATTGTTACGCATGATATCTATCAGCAACTGAGAAACACGTTTCTTTTCTGATTTACGCTTATGCATTTCTTGTTGCAGCGTGCGCATTTCATTGTCAATTTTAACCCAATCTTTGATGATGGAAACCAACTGTTCTTTATCCATTTCTATACCACTATAGTATAATTTTTATGCCCCTATAGTACAAATTACGGGGATGATGCGACAATTAAATTTGACTATAAACCCGGGTAGGAATTATGACCCGGTACCTTCACCACCAATGCTGAACGGTTCATCGGTGGTGGCGGCCATGCCCTTTTCCAAGCGAAAATTTTCGTCCATCACGTTGTCATCCCAACCCATCAGTTTCAATACCCGTCCCGTCATTCAGCCACCCCAACCTCGTCCCACGGCCATACGTCCCTATACTAGGAATGTGCGGCATGTGACCGAGGCGAATCCAATCAATGTGGATCATGCTGCAAAGATGGTATGGGGGAAACCGACCTGGTATTTGTTGCATACCATGGCTGAAAAGATTCGGGCCGATTTTTTTGCGATCAACCGTTCGGACGTGTTGCAGACGATTTATACGATTTGCATCAATTTGCCATGTCCAACATGTTCCGGACATGCCAAGGAGTATTTGACCAAGAACCAGTTTTTTCAAGTACGTACCAAGGATGAATTGAAATCGTGCCTGTATCATTTTCATAATGCGGTCAATGCACGTAAAGGAGTGCGTATTTTTCCTGCCGAACAACTGTCCCAGTACAGTCAAGCCATCCCTGCTCAAATAGTGGAACAATTTTTAATCGCGTATAGCCGTAAAAGCAAAAATATACGGTTGATTGCGGACGACATGCACCGTCAATCTGTGACGGCGCAGATCAGAGCATGGTTCCAGCGTAACATTCAATATTTTGACGGAGCTGTCTCTCAGTTTCCGTGAAGACCGATTTTACGCCCGAAGCCTACGACTGCTTGGTGGAATAGACGCCGTTCAAATTCCGGCATCTGTAAATGGTTTTGGACGGTTTGCTGCAGACATCCACATTGGTAAGGCTCGTGTATTGGAAGCGCGGTTCTTTGGTCCACCGAATCAAGTAGGTCCATGCAATGCCGCTACAGACGCCGATGACCACGGAGACCCACATATATATGAACCGGTTGCATGAATTGGACGTGAGCCAAGCGATTTCAAAGACAGTTAAAAAGAAGAACAGCACCAAGGAGGTCCAGTTTTGTTGCAAAGAAATCAGCGCATTGTTGTAGGTGACCGGAGGGGCCACAAACGACGTGAACAAATAAGAAAAGGTATAACTGTATAAAAGGATATTCAGAGGGATTTGCGAAAAAGGACGCACCACCCCACCGCTTTCAATTGGAACAGTACCCAAGTACATGGTATTGCATTTGTAATTTTGTCCCATTTGGTAGTCATCACCCATACCAACTGAAAGAAATTGGCCTATCGTGCTGGCAATGAGGGACGCCAAGAAAAGTCCGATGAGGTAGACGAATCCTCGCGGATCCAAATTGAAAAAGGACTGCAATAAGAAAAATGATATCACAATGATTGGTGCTAAACGAAATATCAAATACAAGACATTGAATACGTTGTATTGTTGGCTCATGATGTTTACCCTCTTGATAATATATACGCACAAAATAGTACCGATGGGTAAGATATCGCTACAGTAGAATGAACGTAAAGACAATATGATATATAATATTATCCATGGGTATCCCGGCATATTTCTCGTACATTATCAAGTCGCACATCCATATTCTGTTGAATTTATGTACACTGAAGAAGACGACACAAATTCAACACTTGTACATGGATTGCAACTCCGTCATCTACGACGTGTATCGTGAGTGTCTCGTTAGTGACCCTAACCCGTCTTTTGATACGATTGTTCATGCAGTGATGTTGTATATTATCTATGTGGTCAAGACGATTTCTCCATCTAAAACGGTCTTTATCGCCTTTGATGGGGTGGCGCCGATGGCCAAGATGAAGCAGCAAAAAATGCGGCGTTTACGGGCAGAGATGGAAACGGCCGGCGCAACCCCGTCGGAACTCGCGTTTCGTACGACCATGATCACACCCGGAACACGGTTTATGCGACATCTGTCTCAGCAACTCCATTGTTTGCAGGCACTGTTGTCTTCTTATCCAACGGTAGTTATTTCCGGTCCAGACGAAGTGGGTGAAGGAGAACATAAAATGTGCGCGCACATGCGCGCACACGGTGACCCCCGCGACACGGCGGCCATCTACGGTCTGGATTCGGATTTGATCATGCTCTCACTCTATCATCTCCATCTCTATAAAAACATCTATGTGTTTCGGGAAGCCCCCGAGTTTTTCCGGTCAAAGATTCCCATCAAATTTGAAAACCCCAAAGACCCGTATTTTATAGATATTGCGGCCTTTACCTCTTCTATTTCCCATGAAATGGTGCATGGCTCCGGGAAACTGTCGGATCGTGATACTTACTGGAACTATGTGTTTTTGTGTTTCCTGTTGGGTAACGACTTTTTACCGCATTTTCCGGTCATCAATCTGAGAACCAATGGTATCCAGGTCGTGATGGATACATATTTTCATATGCCGGAGCCTTATGCCCGCATGGTGGTATGGGAACCGACGCAGGTGGCACCGCGAATAAGATGGGACGCTTTCGGCGTGTTTCTGGGTAGACTGGCTGCGATAGAGCATGAATTGTTGATGCAGGAATATGCGATACGTGAGAAGCAAACCAAGCGGTATTTTCCAGAGACCACTCCCGAAGAGCGAGAGGTGTCACTGTTGCATGCACCCATTCAGTTACGAGGACAAGAATTGTATATTTCACCTGGGGAGGCAGGATGGGAGACGCGATATTACAAGGTGTTGTTTCATTGGAAACAACCTTCCGAATCCGATATCCGGGGTGTCTGCATGAATTATTTGGAAGGATTGGAGTGGGTATTCAAATACTATACCACTGGATGTCCCCACTGGCAGTGGAAGTACGCTTACGATTATCCTCCTCTCCTGAAGGATTTGTATAAGCATGTGTCAAGTAATTCATCGCATGAATTTTTTACAAATACCGAACAAACCACACCTTGTACGATGGATGAACAGATGCGGTTCGTGTTACCGGCCAGTATGAAACGAAGCGAAGGATGTATTACCGATGAAGAGTATGAAGAAGAAAAAAAAGCCGGACAAGGCCACGCCACACAATGGGCTTTTTGTAAATATATGTGGGAATCGCATATTGTGCATTAAGTCAGATGCAGAGATTGCATCAAGGTAAAGTAGGAGGACAGAAGGATGGAAGTAAAGTTACGTAAGGACATGCCGCCATAGAAGATGAGCCATTGCGAAGCGATACAGTAGGGAGAGGAGGTCAGTAAATAGGATTGGACTATACCGAAACGGTACCAGTCGTCTGGTGTACAATAGATGGCGTGAAACCGTGAAGAGAAGTAATAGAGAGACATCCATAATAAGAACACTAAGGCAGTACGTCGTGTAAACCAGTATATCTGTTGTTTGAGTTGCATAGAAGCTTGCAAGGTATTCAGTGAGTGATAAGAAGCATAATCAATTTTTATCACATCATAACTAAGAGAAGATGGAAAAGATAAAGGTATGTTCTGTGGGATGGTAGAGATTGCGCAGATGGTCAGAAAGGAAATGTGTTTGATGGATTTTGAACAGGGAAGTATATTCAGGCACCGGGCATTCGGATAAAACGTGTGTGTACAAATAAGGATGTAATTCTTCAGCCTGAGTCCAACGCGTCTGAAGAAAGAAAACGGAAAGGACCCGATGCAGGCAATCCGAGGATATCTGACGGTTGCGATGCAGTTCCACCGCATGGGTTTGCATCTCGCAAAAGTCATTGTATGAAATTGTAAAGGACTCGGACAATTCTTCACCACGTTTCACCGCGTAAAACAGGGTTAGCCAGTCCTCGTCACGGTTGTCGTCTTTGTTCGGTTGCATATCTTGGTACAATATGATTTTTAATTGAAATTAAAGACGAAAAGGCGATTCAATTTTTGCGAATGACATCGGTACTGCGACGGTACGAAGATATGTGGAATGAAGTGTTGTTGATGCGGGTGCAGGGGATGGAGGTGGGAAAAGGTATGGCACAGAAAGAGTTGAGAGAAGGAATGCGGG